>OBLI01000857.1_pt1 | contig 31625 bp, 26 predicted proteins | sample 1519701 | NCBI WGS metagenome assembly OBLI01 (sample SAMEA3663005, study PRJEB22513) | pig gut metagenome | biome: pig gut; feature: pig-associated habitat; material: faeces | place: France | collected 2012 | reverse complement strand
TCAACCTTTCCCCGAATTTGGTTATCAAACGACGTGAAACTATAGGCAAAAAATGCGTAGGTTTTTGACGTCTGTTTTGAACACCCTACCTGAAAGGGCAAAAGCGTCTCTATAAACGCTTGCACGATAATGCTTTTGCCCCTTCAGGGCGCACTTCATCGCTTCATCATACCCAGGGCGATGCCCTGGGCTATGTGCTCGTTGCCCCTTCGGGGCGTGCCTTCAACGCTTGCACTTATTCTCTGATTCAACTTACGAAACTTGAATAAAAATTAAGTGCAGAAAGTGAGACTAATCTTTTAATAACGTTCGTGCTATTCGTGTTAAAATGAATACTCACGTAATTCGGTGTGAAAACAAAAAAAGGCGACAACTTTTTGTAGTTTCGCCTTTTCTTTGTACCTTTGCCGAGTAAATTATTTTGTTAATTATAAAATTATGTTATTGCCGCTCTTGGTCCGCGAGGATAAAGAGCGGTATTTTTGTTTAACACATAATCTTAATTTTCCTCAAATTCAATACTAAATATATTGAGTTTGAGGATTTTTCATTATCTTTGCAATTCTAACTATAGGCAACATCTGAGGATGATAGCAAAGTACCGTTCGACAGAATACCAATGGCTTTCAGCGAGTCGTTTAAGGTATAGACTTCCACACCAGAGGAGGCAAAAAATCTAATTTGCCATCATACGAAGATGCAAAGCTTCACATTTAGCAATCCACAATATGGGACTGAGCAATCTACAAGACACCCTCAAACGCAGGAAATATCCGCACCACCATCTGTCCATAACACTGTCGTTGGCCCCACTGGTAATGCTTGTGGGCATGCTGGCTGTGACCATCCATACATACGGCAGCAACTCGCTGAGCGGTCCGAGCCAGGTGGTGCTACTAATGAGTTCAGCCATCTGCTGCTTGATAGGCATAGGGGTAGCAGGTGTGCCCTGGCGCAAGTTTGAGCAGAGCATCACACAAAACATATCACAGGTGGCCACGGCTCTCATCATCCTGCTCTTCATAGGTGCTCTGGGTGGCGCATGGATGGTGAGCGGCATAGTGCCCACGATGATCTATTACGGTCTGGAAATTATCCATCCCAGCGTGTTTCTTGCTTCCACCTGCATAATAAGTGCATTGGTAAGCATCATGACAGGTAGTTCGTGGACCACCATTGCCACCATAGGTCTGGCACTGATGGGTATAGGCAAGGCACAGGGCTTTGACGAAGGATGGATAGCAGGAGCAATAATCAGCGGAGCCTATTTCGGCGATAAGGTGTCGCCACTGTCAGACACCACGGTGCTTGCTGCAGGAGCCTGCGATGTGCCACTCTTCACCCATATCCGCTATATGCTGCTCACCACTATCCCATCTATGGCGGTGGCTCTAATAATATTCATAGCGGCTGGTCTGATGCGCAACTCAGGCGATATCGGGCAACTGGAAACCTTCAGGCAGGCACTCTCAGCGCGCTTTTGCATATCGCCATGGCTGATGCTGGTACCACTGATAACAGCCGTAATGATAGTGAAACGCCTGCCGGCAATAGTAACCATGTTTGCCTCCACACTGCTTGCCATGGTCTTCGGGCTTATATTCCAACCTGAGGCACTGGGCGAGATTGGCAGCGGCGACCTCTTCAGCGGAGTCATGCAGTCGGTGTTTGGCCCCACCACGCTTTCCACCTCTGATGCAATGCTGGGCGAACTGGTATCCACACGCGGCATGGCAGGCATGATGTCTACCATCTGGCTCATTCTGTGCGCCGTATGCTTTGGTGCCACCATGACAGCTGGTGGCATGACGGCAGGCATCACCCGCATGTTTATTAGTTTTGCCAAGGGACGCGTGTCTACGGTTACTTCCACCGTAGCCTCGGGACTGCTACTCAATGCCACCGTGGCCGACCAGTATATCTGTATACTACTGAGTGGCAATGTGTTTCGCAATATATACGAAAAACATAACCTGGAGGCACGACTGCTAAGCCGCACCACCGAAGATGCCGTGACCGTGACATCCGTATTGGTACCATGGAACTCATGCGGCATGACGCAGAGCACAGTTCTTGGCGTATCTACCCTCACATACTTACCCTATTGCTTTTTCAATATTATCAGTCCGTTTATGAGCATCATTATGGCCATGATAGGCTTTAGGATAATGCCAAGGAAAAAAGAGAACGAATAAATTGACCAAGTATTTGGATAATAGAAAGAATATTTGTAACTTTGCAGTATTATAATAATGTATTCATAAACGTAAACGACATAACAGCATAATATGAATTTGACCGAAAGATTTATCAATTACACAAAGTTTGACACACAATCGTCAGAAGAAAGCCAAAGCGTGCCCAGCACACCCAAGCAACTCCTCTTTGCCGAATATCTGAAAAAGGAACTGATAAGTGAGGGACTCTCCGACGTGGAACTCGATGATAAAGGATATCTATATGCCACACTCAAGGGCAACATCAAGGGTGTGCCCACCATCGGATTTATCAGCCATTATGATACCAGTCCCGACTGTAGCGGCGCCAACATCAAAGCACATATCGTGAACAACTATCAAGGTGGCGACATTCTTCTGTCGGAAGATGTGATATCATCACCCACCAAATTCCCCGAACTGCTCAACCATAAGGGCGAAGACCTCATCGTGACCGACGGCCATACACTGCTGGGAGCCGACGACAAGGCGGGCATAGCAGAAATCATACAGGCCATGTGCTACCTGCGCGACCACAAGGAGATAAAGCATGGCGACATACGAGTGGCTTTCAATCCCGACGAGGAGATAGGCATGGGCGCACACCATTTCGACGTGGAAAAATTCGGATGCGAATGGGCGTACACCATAGACGGTGGCGATCTGGGCGAACTGGAATTTGAGAATTTCAATGCCGCTTCTGCCAAGATAAGAATAAAGGGAGTGAGCGTGCATCCCGGCTATGCCAAAGGCAAGATGATAAATGCCAACAGGCTGGCAGTGGAGTTTGCAGCCATGCTTCCAGACAATGAAACACCCGAAACAACAGAGGGTTACCAGGGATTCTATCACCTCATAGGCATAAAGGCAGAAACAGAGTCTGCCACACTCTCATACATAATAAGAGACCACGACAGAGACCGATTTGAAGACCGCAAGTCTTTTGTCATGGCATGCGCCAAGAAGATGAACGAGAAATACGGCGAGGGCACCGTGACCGCAGATGTCAATGACCAGTATTATAACATGAAGGAGAAAATAGATCCCAACATGCATGTTATAGATCTCGTGCTGAGAGCCATGCAGGAATGTGCTGTGACCCCAAAGGTGCAACCAATCAGAGGCGGCACCGACGGCGCGCAACTGAGTTTCAAAGGTCTGCCCTGCCCCAACATCTTTGCCGGAGGAGTGAATTTCCACGGGCCATACGAGTTTGTGAGCATACAGGTAATGGAAAAAGCCATGCAGGTGATAGTTAAGATTTGCGAACTCACAGCCGGATTTAACGACTGACCGTTTTCGCCATTCTACACTACGCGAAACTAAGGGAGATCTCATTATATATAACAAAAACAATACTACTGACAGTCTACAATGAAAAAAGCATTATTGATTGCTGCAATGGTCGCATCGCAAGTGGCCATGGCACAGCAACACAAGGAGTTGACACTATCCAAAGGATGGGCATTCTCAAGAGATAAATCACAGTGGGAGCAGGTGAGCGTGCCTCACGATTGGGCCATAGCAGGACCTTTCGACAAAAAGTGGGACCTGCAATGGGTGGCTATAGAACAAAACGGCGAGAAAGAGAAATCTGAAAAGAGCGGCCGTTCAGGTGCCCTGCCATGGATAGGCGAAGGGTATTACAAGACCACCATTACCATACCTAAGGGCTACAGCCATGCCGAACTACTCTTTGATGGTGCCATGAGCGAACCTACCGTAACCGTAAATGGCCAACAGGCTGCATACTGGGCATACGGATATAACGCCTTCAGAGCAGACATTACCCCCATGGCTCGCTTCGACGACAAAGAAAACACCATTGAAGTACACCTCAAGAATATGGAAGAGAGCAGCAGATGGTATCCAGGAGGTGGAATCTACAGACCCGTAACCCTTATCCTCACAGGAGACAACCATCTGGATCAGTGGGAGACATTTGCACGCACCATATCAGCCAGCAAGGATACAGCCACTGTGGCTGTTGACGCCAAAATAGTGCGTAAAGACATAATAAAGAATTCAGGAGCAGAGGTGGAACTATTTGACAATAGTAACCAACTCGTGGCTGCCAGCCATTGCAACATCGGACAAGATGGCAAGTTAAGCACTAAACTGACAGTCAGGAAACCCCATCTGTGGACTCCCGAAACTCCTTATCTCTACAGACTAAAGATAACGTATAAAGAAAACAGGAAGGCTGTGGATGCACAAACCGTAAACATAGGCATCAGAACAATCAGATTCTCAGCCGAAAAGGGATTTGAACTGAACGGCAAGACACGCAAGATTAAGGGTGTATGCCTGCATCACGACCTCGGACCTCTGGGTGCGGCCGAAAACAAGGCTGCCCTCATAAGGCAAATCAAAATGATGAAAGAGATGGGATGCGATGCCATACGCACTGCACACAATATGCCATCCAAGATGCAGATGGATATATGCGACTCGCTGGGTATGATGGTGATGGCAGAGAGTTTCGACATGTGGATTTATAAGAAATGCAAAAACGGATATGCACGCTTCTTCAAAGAATGGGCCGACAAAGACATCACCAATCTGGTGAAGCACCACCGCAACCATCCCGCCATCATCATGTGGAGCATAGGCAACGAAATACCAGAACAGGGCATGAAGGGCGGCACAGACATAGCCAAACATCTGCAAGACATCTGTCATAAACTTGACCCCACACGCCCCGTGACACAAGGTATGGACAGGGCGGAAGCAGCCATCAAGACAGGGTTCGCACAGGCCATGGACGTGCCAGGGTTCAACTATCGCGTGCATAAGTATACCACCAGCATCAAGAGTCTGCCACAGGGATTCCTGCTCGGATCAGAAACAGCATCCACAGTCAGTTCACGAGGCATATACAAGTTCCCCGTGGTCATATCCGACAATGCTACCTATCCCGACGGCCAGTGCTCAAGCTACGACACTGAATACTGCTCGTGGAGCAACCTGCCCGATGATGACTGGAAGATGCAGGACGACTATTCATGGGTGACAGGAGAATTTGTGTGGACGGGATATGACTATCTCGGCGAACCCACACCTTATGACACCTACTGGCCAAGCAGAAGCAGTTATTTCGGCATCTGCGACCTTGCCGGACTGCCCAAAGACAGGTATTATCTGTATCGCAGCAAATGGAACACCAAAGAGCATACCATTCATGTGCTGCCGCACTGGAACTGGCAGGGACGTGAGGGACAGGTAACTCCCGTATATTGCTATACCGATGCTCCAGAGGCCGAACTCTTCGTAAACGGGAAATCGCAGGGACGCATCAAGAAGAACAAAAAGGAGCGCCTCGACCGCTATCGTCTGCGCTGGAATGATGTGAAATATGAGCCTGGAGAGATCAAGGTGGTGGCATATAATGCCGATGGCACCGTGATGGGTGAGTGCACACGCAAGACTGCCGGAAAGCCCTCAGAGATTGCATGCACAATAGAATGTCCGCAGAGCAAGTATGATGGTGATGACATGGAGATTAAAGCAGATGGCAACGATCTGGCCTTCGTAACCGTTTCCATGAACGACAAGGACGGCAATCCCTGCCCCACCGCCAATAATGAGTTGTGGTTTGAGGTAAAGGGCAATGGCTATCTGGAGGCTCTATGCAATGGCGATGCCACCTCACTGGTATCATTCAAGTCAGACCACATGCCACTATTCAGCGGACAATTGGTGGCAATAGTAAAAAGCAATGGAAAGGCCGGAAATATCATACTCAAGATTACAGACAAGAAACTGAAAATCAGCAAAGAGGTGATAATCAAAAGCAGATAATAATCAAAAGTTAGGTAATAATCAAAAGCAGATATAAAAGCATAAGGGTGCGGTTTGTAGCCGCACCCTTATGCATATAATAACTTTATCCTTTCACTTCTTCTATGATATTGCCGCCTTCAACCAAGGCTTGCATATTAAGTGGAATGAGGTGATGATGTCTCTCAGGCAAAGTTTTATAGAGAGCTTTCTCCACACCCTTGCTGCTGATGACGGGACAAACCTTAAGCAGTCCGCCGAGCACGATGATATTGAATATCTTGGAGTTCTTCATCTCTGCCGCCTTGTCCATGGCATCAATGCGATATATGGTTATATCCTTGCGAGTGGGCGGATTGATAATACCGAAGCCATCATAAATGAGCATGCCGCCAGCTTTAACCTTTGATTCAAACTTGTCGAGCGATGGTTGGTTGAGCACTATGGCCACATCATACGACGAGAGTATGGGCGACGAAATTTTATCGCTGCTCACGATAACAGTCACATTGGCAGTACCACCGCGCTGCTCAGGCCCATAAGCAGGCATCCATGTAACCTCCTTGTCTTCCATCAGTCCGGAATAGGCCAATATCTTGCCCATTGATAAGACACCCTGTCCTCCAAATCCGGAAATAATTATTTCTTTTGTCATGTTTATACTATATTATTGTGCACATCTGGTCAACATCACTTGTTGCCAGGCGTAGCGCAGAGGTTTAAACTGTAGTATCTTTGAGGTCGCCCTTTGGATAGAACTTAAACATGTGTTCTTGCATCCACTTGTTTGCTTCCACGGGAGAAAGTTTCCATCCGCTATTACATGTAGACACAATCTCTACGAGCGAACTTCCCTTGCCAGCCATGGAAGCCTCAAAAGCCTTGCGTATGGCCTTTTTGGCGTTTCTTATGGCAGCCACGGTCTCCACGCTCTGTCGTGTGACATAACATGTCCCTTCGAGTTGTGCAGCCAATTCGGTTATTTTGAGAGGATATCCATGCAGTGCCGGTTCTCTACCGTATGGGCAAGTGCTTGTTTTCTGTCCCACGAGGGTAGTAGGCGCCATCTGTCCGCCAGTCATACCATAGATAGCATTATTTATGAATATGATGGTAATGTTCTCTCCTCTGTTGAGCGCATGAATGGTTTCACCAGTACCTATGCATGCCAAGTCACCATCACCCTGATATGTAAACACCAGTCTGTCTGGCCAGAGTCGCTTGATGCCCGTGGCCACAGCCGGTGCACGTCCATGAGCGGCCTCGCTCCAGTCAATATCCAGATATCTGTATGCAAACACGGCACATCCCACTGGGCTCACGCCAATGGCTTTGTCCTCCATGCCCATTTCTTCAATCACTTCTGCTATCAACTTATGAACGACTCCATGGCTGCATCCGGGACAATAGTGCATAGGCACATCATTCATCAACTCCGGTTTCTTGTATACAAGATTCTCAGGAGATATTATCTCATTGTTTATTTCTGACATAATCACATAAGTTTAGATTTCAATGCATTTACTATCTCATCAGGGTCTGGCACGATACCACCCAATCGACCGAAATACTCCACTGGCACATCGCCATTCACGGATAGTTTTACGTCTTCAACCATCTGTCCGGCATTAATTTCTGCCACGAGAACCCCCTTCTTTCCATGAGCCAACTGTGCTATCTGTTCTGTAGGGAACGGCCACAAGGTGATGGGTCTGAAGAGTCCCACCTTGATACCCTGCTCTCGAGCAGTCTCTATAGATTTCTGTGCTATGCGTGCTGCGCTTCCGAATGCCACAATTATATAGTCGGCATCATCACACATTACGGTTTCGTATCTCACTTCATTCTTGCGTATCTCTTCATATTTTTTCTGCAGATGTATATTTCGCTCTTCCATCACCTCAGGCTTGAGTTCGAGCGAAGTGATGATATTAGGTTGACGATCTCGAGTGCGTCCGATGGTTGCCCACGGGCACTGCTGGCGTATCTCCTCCTCAGTGCGTCTGGGTTTATATGGAGGCAGCACCACTTTCTCCATCATCTGACCAATCACTCCGTCGCTGAGGATCATGGTTGGATTGCGGTATTTGAATGCAAGTTCGAAGGAGAGGTCAACGAAGTCAGCCATCTCCTGCACCGATGCCGGTGCGAGCACAATGACATAATAGTCGCCATTGCCGCCACCACGTGTAGCCTGGAAATAGTCACTCTGCGACGGCTGTATGGTACCCAGTCCGGGTCCACCACGCTGCACGTTGACAAACACTCCAGGCAATTCTGCACCAGCCATATAAGCAATGCCCTCCTGCATAAGAGCCACTCCAGGGCTCGATGAAGAAGTGAATGCCTTTTTGCCGGCACCGGCAGCGCCATATACCATATTGATGGCAGCCACCTCACTCTCGGCCTGCACCACCACCATACCATTATTCTCCCAAGGTTTATCCTCGGCAAGAGTTTCTATAACCTCACTCTGTGGAGTGATAGGATAACCGAAATATCCGTCCACTCCGCATCTCTCTGCGGCACGGGCAATGGCCTCGTTGCCTTTCATAAGAGTAACTTCCTGTTCTGCCATGTGCTTACTCCTCCATCTTTTTCTTATACACTGTGATACATCCATCCGGACATACTATTGCACACGAGGCGCAACCGATACATCCATCGGCATTCACTACCTCTACATACGGATAACCATGAACATTCACTTTCTTTGCCAAGGCGATGACCTTTTTCGGACATGCCTCCACACATAGAGAGCATCCCTTGCACCTGTCGGTGTTAACAATAATTGCTCCTTTGATTTTTGCCATATTAATTGTATTTATAAGTTCACCCCATTCCCCCACGGTGTCTGTTGCCCCACTGAGGCATGCGGTCAGCTTGGTTGTTTGCTATTATTCAAGGATTATAGGCATCCTTATTGTAGAAGTTCAGTATATCTTCGAGCATAGTCTTAGCTTCTGCAGCAGGACTGTCTGGATCCAGTTGAAGGGCTGCGATATAGCAGTTTATGGCCTCATGCCATTTCCCCTCCTTACGTTTTTCGTTGCCCGCCTTATAATAGTCTTCGGCAGTGGTTTGAGCCGTCATACTATTTATAGAACTCCTTTTTTCCTGCGGCGAGAGTATTCTTCATGAGCGAGCAAATGGTCATGGGTCCTACTCCACCGGGCACTGGAGTGATAAACGAGCACTTTGTTGCCACCTCATCAAATTTCACATCGCCATTAAGCCTAAATCCACTCTTACGAGTAGCGTCTGGCACTCTTGTTGTGCCCACATCCACTATCACGGCCCCCTCCTTAACCATGTCAGCAGTGACGAAGTCAGGTCGTCCGATGGCAGCTATGATGATATCTGCATTGCGGCATTCCTCTTTGAGGTTGGCAGATCTGCTATGGCAAATGGTCACAGTAGAATCGCCATACTGCTTCTGCATCATCAGTTGCGCCATGGGCTTGCCCACGATATTGCTTCTGCCGAGGATGACACATTTCTTTCCGCTGGTTTCAATATTATATCTCTTGAGCAGGGTTATGATGCCAAGCGGTGTGGCAGAGATGAAGCATGGCAGCCCAATTGCCATGCGTCCCACGTTGACAGGATGGAATCCATCCACGTCTTTTCGGTAGTCGATGGCCTCTATCACTTTCTGCTCATCTATATGCTTTGGCAACGGCAACTGAACGATAAAACCATCTACGTCATCGTCGTCATTGAGTTTGGCCACACATGAAAGCAGTTCCTCTTCAGTCACATCATCCTCATATCTGATGAGTGTAGACTTGAAACCGCAGGCTTCGCACGCCAGCACCTTGTTTTTTACATAAGTCTCTGAACCGCCATCATGCCCCACGAGCACCGCAGCCAGATGAGGTTGCTTACCGCCCGCTGCCATGATAGCCTTTACCTCTTCAGCTATCTCCTGCTTGATGGCAGCAGCTGTTGCCTTTCCGTCTATTAATTGCATATATAGTATCCTTAATTACTTTGTTAGAAATATATAAAATGTTAGCGATAATGTAATATCCATTATTACATACCCGGCATGCCCCCCTTCATGTTCTTCATGGCAGCTGCCATCTGTAGCATGCGGCTGCGATCCATACCGTTGACCATCTTCATCATCTTCTTCATTTGGTCAAACTGCTTGAGCAGACGGTTTACCTCCTGGATATTGGTGCCCGACCCCTTAGCTATACGCACTCGTCGGCTCTGGTTGATGATATCTGGGTTAGAGCGCTCTTTGGGAGTCATACTATTGATGATAGCCTCGATACCCTTAAATGCGTTATCGTCTATATCAATATCCTTGATAGCCTTGCCTACTCCAGGAATCATGGAAGCCAGATCCTTGATGTTGCCCATCTTTTTGATCTGCTGTATCTGTGCCATGAAATCATTGAAGTCGAATTTGTTTTTGCGTATCTTCTTCTCCAGTTCCTTGGCCTGCTTTTCGTCAAACTGCTCCTGTGCTCTCTCAACAAAACTCACGATATCTCCCATGCCGAGTATTCGGTCGGCCATACGCTCTGGATGGAAGAGGTCTATGGCTTCCATCTTCTCGCCCGTACCCACAAACTTGATTGGTTTGGTCACCACGGTACGTATAGAGAGGGCAGCACCACCACGGGTGTCTCCATCCAGTTTGGTGAGCACCACTCCATCGAAATCGAGTCGTTCGTTGAATTCCTTAGCTGTGTTTACAGCATCCTGACCAGTCATGGAGTCCACCACGAAGAGAGTCTCATCTGGATGCATAGCCTCTTTGAGTGTTGTTATCTCGGTCATCATCTGCTCGTCTATGGCGAGTCGGCCAGCGGTATCAATGATTACCACATCGTATGATTTAGACTTTGCATATTTCACTGCGTTGGTGGCTATTGAAACGACATCCTTGCTATCGGGCTCTGAGTATACTTCCACTCCCACTGTTTCTCCCACCACTTTCAACTGCTCGATGGCGGCAGGACGGTAGACGTCGCAAGCCACGAGCAACGGATGCTTATGGTTTTTGTTTTTGAGCATGTTGGCCAACTTTCCACTGAAAGTGGTCTTACCCGAACCCTGAAGACCCGACATGAGTATGATGGCGGGCCTGTTTTCCAGGTGCAGTTCTTCCGTTTTGCCACCCATGAGTTGCGCCAGTTCGTCATGCACAATCTTAACCATCATCTGGCCAGGCTTGACGGCAGTAAGCACGTTCATACCCAAAGCCTTTTTCTTTACAGTGTCTGTAAATGACTTTGCAACCTTGTAATTGACGTCTGCATCTAAAAGGGCCCTTCTCACATCCTTGAGGGTTTCGGCCACATTAATCTCTGTAATTCTGCCCTCACCCTTTAGTATTTTGAAAGAGCGTTCTAATCTTTCACTTAAATTCTCAAACATTATTCTATATATAAAAACCGGTTATTATTTCATGTAAAAATCATGTCGAATCATGGTTTATTGCCAAAACTCTGACACTGCAAAGATACTTTATTAAATCGGAAAAATAGAATAAATGACGTGTGTTTTAAACTATTTTAAAAAGAAAACTTGTCAAATTGCGCACATTAAAGAGCGGTGTGCAATTATTCTTATCTACATAAGGTGCACATGTATGAATAGCTTGTTATTTTTTCGCCGACAAATAAAGTCCAACGAGTATGAGTGCCGACCCTATGAGGAAGTAGAAAGTAATGGTTTCATTTAGCACCGCCCATGCAAAGATGATTGTTGTGATAGGATTAACATACACCCAGTTGGTGCATTTCACTGCTCCCAATCGTGCCATTACCCAATTCCACAACAAGAAGCATGCCATGGATGCCACGCAACCGAGAAAGAGCAAGTTTACAGCCACATCTGGCTTGACCAGCACCTCAAAGGGCATTGGTTCTGGGTATGCAATGAAATATGGTATTATGGTGATGATGCCATAGAAGAACACCTTTCGGGTTATGAATATTGACGAATAGCGCTCCGACACCTTGCGTATGAAAAGTGAGTATACAGCCCAGCAGAGGCATGCTGCAAAGGCGAGGCTATCGCCGATGGGAGAGAGATGTAGCACAAACTGGCCATTGAGCACCACTACCGACATGCCGAGACAAGCTATGAGCGACCCTATCACCTGCCATGTAGTAAGCTTTTCAGCCTTGTATGCCAACCTTATGGCAATGGCTGTGAAGAGGGGGCATGAGCATACGATGAGCGATGTATTGGTTGCTGTGGTATAGCATAAAGACTCATTTTCAGTAAGGAAATAGAGAGAACCGCCAGTTACTCCCAATGCCACCATCACCAGTTCATCCCTCCATTTGTCTGCCATCCATCTGAAGTTCTTTCTACTCTTGCAAGCGAGTTGAAATGCCAGCATGAGCAGATATGCTATTATAAATCTGAGTGTAAAGATAATGGCTGGCGACAGTCCCGACTGTATGAGCAGTTTTGTCCATACGAAGGTAGTACCCCATATAGCCACTGTCAAGAGGGCCAGCAAATGGAATTTGAGTGTTCCTGTATTGCCTGTGGAGATGTCGCCAACCATATCCCTATTTCCCTTGTTTTATCTCTATATCCTTTCTGACATTGTCTCTGATGCGAGTCAGGTATTGCTTCATAGCATCAGCATCCTTATGGTCAATAATCTCGAGGAGTTTGGTCATCTCGTCGCGTATGCTGGCCACCTGCTCGCTGGTATAGGGATTGAATAGAATTTCCTGCAGCAGATAGTCATCCTCGTTGAGCACCCCCTTGGCAATGTTCATGTGCCGTTTGAATGTGGTGCCAGGTGCATCCTGATGCTTCATCACTGCTGCAAACACGAATGTGCTGACAAAGGGAATACTGAGCGAATATGCCACTGTTCGGTCGTGCTCGTCGAAGGTATACTCATAGATATTAAGTCCAAGACGGCTATACATATCTTTGAAGAATATGCGACCCATATAGTCACCCTCGCTGATGATGATAGCATTCTCTTCGCTCAACTGGTTGAGATTGGCGAAGGTAGGACCAAACATTGGGTGTGTGCTCACATAACGGTGTCCCGTGGTGGCATAATAGTCCTTCAGTCCTGTTTTAACCGATGATATGTCGCTGATTATGCAGTCATTGCCGATATATGGCATTACCTCTTTGAAAGCGGCAATGGTATACTTCACGGTTACGGCATTGATAACCAGTTCGGGATTAAACACCCCAATCTCTTCGAGTGATGACAAACGCTGGCAATTGTATGTAAACCTCATTCTCTTGGGGTCTTTGTCGTATACAGCCATTTCGTGGTCAAAACTGAGCAGGTCAAGAAAGAAGCTACCCATCTTGCCTGCTCCCAGCACCAATATTCTCATTTTATCGTATGCTTATTTGTTGATAATCTCTATCTGCTGCCTTACGCTCTCCTCATGTATACCCTCGAAGACTTTAGCAACGAACTGAGCGTCCATGCCACAGAGGGCACCCTGTGCACCTCTCTTTTCGAGTATCTCATTATAGCGTGCAGCCTGCAGCACGGTCATATTGTGCTCTTTTTTGTATTGTCCGATCTCGCGGCACACTCTCATACGCTTGGCAAGCAATTCCATAAGTTGGTTGTCGAGATCGTCTATCTGCTTTCTCAACTGGCTTATGCCCTCTGTGGTAGAGGTTTCGTCGCGTATCACGAGTAGCGAGAGGATATAATCGAGCACCTCTGGTGTAACCTGTTGTTTGGCATCGCTCCAAGCCTTGTCTGGCGAGCAGTGGCTCTCAACGATGAGTCCGTCAAATCCGAGATCCATAGCCTGTTGGCATAGAGGAGCAATGAGTTCTCTGCTGCCTCCGATATGGCTTGGGTCACAGATGATGGGCAATTCTGGAATGCGTCTGTGCAATTCAATGGGAATCTGCCACATAGGCAGGTTTCGGTATATCTTTTTGTCATAGCTTGAGAATCCTCTGTGTATAGCAGCCATTTTCTTGATGCCAGCCTGGTTAATACGTTCCATGGCACCAATCCACAGTTCAAGATCTGGATTCACGGGGTTTTTGACAAACACGGGCACGTCTACTCCTCTCAGAGAGTCAGCCAGAGCCTGCATGGCAAAGGGGTTTGCCGAGGTACGTGCTCCCACCCATAGTATGTCTATGCCATATTTGAGAGCCAGTTCCACGTGCTCGGGTGTGGCCACCTCTGTGGCTGTGAGCATGCCTGTTTCCTCTTTCACCTGCTTCATCCAAGGTAGTGCTTTCTCGCCATTTCCTTCAAAGCCCCCTGGTTTAGTGCGCGGTTTCCATACACCAGCTCTAAACATGTGGCACCCCTTGCGTGCCAGTTCGCGTGCTGTTCCCATCACTTGTTCTTCTGTCTCTGCCGAGCAAGGCCCTGCTATCACAATCGGTCTTTCATTGTCGCTTGGCAAGTTGAGTTTTTCCAATTCGAGTTCCATAGTCTTATCGTTTTTTTTGTTTTGTCTGTTATAAATGTTGTTTCTTTGGGTTATGCAAATCATTCCTTGGGGTTATGCAAAAACCTTTTTTATTCTATTCAGAGCCTCCTGCATTTTCTCTTCTTTGGCGCAGAGTGAGATGCGCAGATACCTCTCGCCATTTGAGCCGAAGATAAATCCTGGTGTTATAAACACCCTTGCCTCATGAAGCACCTTTTCGGTTAATTGCTCTGCATTGTTGTATTGGCTGGGTATACGTCCCCATAGAAACATGCCCACCTGCTGTTTGTCGTAGGTGCATCCCAATACGTCCATGATCTGCTCGGCATAATTTCTGCGCGCCGCATACACTTCGATATTGGCATGCTTATGCCACTGTGCATCATTGCGATAAGCCTCTGCTGCAGCCAGTTGCACACCGCGGAAGGTACCACTATCTATATTGCTTTTAATCTTGAGAATCCAACTTATGAAGGTAGCATTTGATGCACACATTCCCACGCGCCACCCAGGCATGTTATGACTCTTGCTCATAGAATTGAATTCTATACAGCAGTCCTTAGCTCCTGGTATCTGCAGTAGCGACATGGGATTGTCGTTAAGAATGAAGGAGTATGGGTTGTCATTAACCACTACGATACCGTGCTTTTGCGCAAATGCCACCAGTTGCTCGTATGTCTCTCTTCGTGCGTTTCCTCCTGTGGGCATATTGGGGTAATTGGTCCACATGAGTTTCACCCTGCTAAGGTCCATAGCCTCGAGAGCATCGAAATCCGGCTGCCATCCGTTGTTTTCCATCAAGTCATAGTTGACCACTTTTGCTCCCAATATCTTGCTCAGCGAGGTGTATGTAGGATATCCTGGATTGGGCACGAGCACCTCATCGCCAGGGTTAACGAAGGCCAATGTCACGTGCAGTATTCCCTCTTTGGAACCTATGAGAGGTTGTATCTCTGTCTTTGGGTCAAGGGTTACGTCATACCATCTCTTGTAGAAGTCGGCCATGGCTTCACGCAGTTCGGGTGTGCCCATTGTGGGTTGATATCCGTGAGCATCAGGCATCTTAGCCACCTGACATAATGTGTCTATTGTCTTGTCTGAAGGAGGCATATCAGGGCTACCTATTGCCAATGAAATCACATCCTTTCCTTCGGCATTCATCTGTGCCACCTCCTTGAGTTTTCTACTGAAATAATACTCGCTAACTGTCTGCAGTCTATCTGCGGGCACTATCTTATTCTGGTTGTTTCCCATTTTGATATTCTCCTAATATTTTCAGTTCTTGGGTTAATGGTGCTATGGCATCAATGCTCTGTCTGTATCTTGTAAGATTGTCGTATGTTACGTCTACATAGAAGAGATATTGCCATTCCTGTCCTATGATGGGCAGCGATTGTATTTTGGTAAGATTGATTTTATAGAACGACATAATGCTAAGCACCTGCGACAGCGAGCCTTCTTCGTGAGGCAATGAGAAGACGAGGCTTGCCTTGTCTGATTTTTCAAGCGAGCGCAGGAAGTCAGCCTTTCGAGGGTCGCAAACCACGAGGAATCGTGTGAAGTTATGCTTATTGTCTTCAATATGGTCTTCCAGCACTTTGAGTCCATAGATTTTAGCGGCATCCGCACTGCAGATGGCAGCCCATCCTCGGCATTTGTTTTCGGCTATGAACTTGGCGGAGCCTGCCGTATCCTCACATTCCACAGCCTTGAGTTGTGGGTGGTTTGCGAGAAATCCCCTGCACTGCATGAGAGCCACGGGATGTGAGTGAACCTCCTGAATGGTCTCCCAGTTGTCTTCTTCCATGCAGCAGATGCAATGTGATATATGCAGTTTATGCTCTCCCACCACAGTGGCACCCGAGTCGCGGAGCAGTTCATAGTTGTGCAAGAGGCTCCCTGCAATGGTGTTTTCTATTGCCGCCATGCCTATGACCGTTGGATCTCTATGAATATTCTCAAACACCTCCTCGAATGTGGAGCAGCATATCAATTGCAGTTGCTCTCCATCGAAATACTGGTGTGCCGCCATATCATGGAATGACCCTACCAATCCCTGTATCGCTATTCTTTTCATTGTTCTTATACTCTTTCTTGCTTACCGAGCAAATTATTATCTTGTTATTATTGGTTTTCACCTTTTGTATTTACCAAAAATCCCGCCTCAGTGTTTTTGAAGCGGGATATTGGAAAACTTCTGTTTCATTATCTTTTTATATGTTGAACATTACACGCAACATCCCGCTTCACAATTCCTTGCAAAGTAAAAGTAAAAGTAATAAAATGATGCGCTCAGTTCTTTCATAATTATTTGTTTTTTGTTTTCTTCACTGCAAAAGTATAACTTTTCTGTGAATTACACAAACATTTTGCTATTTTTTTTCGCTCTTTGTCTATAAAAAACCAACGTAGTGATAATAATTATTCACATAGTGAGGATAATCAAGGTGTATAGTCATTCACCAATTTATTCCGTATGGGTTGATATTATTATACGCCTGCTTCACCTTATGCTCTATACCTTCAGCCGAATAATCTCCGCTGATATCTTCCACCTGCTTTGGATCCAGTTCGAGCACTTTCTGCATATCTTCTTTTGCGCCTATCATGTCACCCTTGTCATATTTCACCTGTCCCCTTTCCCTGTATGCTTCTATGCTGAATGGGTTTTGTTCTATGACCTTGCCGTAATAATCGATAGCCTCATCGGCATGCCCGAGAGCATATTCTATTCGAGCCTTTAGCAGCAGCACATCTTCATTATCGGGCAGAGTTTTCATCAGGTGCATGCAGTCGTTATTAGCGCCGTTGGCATCGCCCATTTGCAGCAGTGTTTGTGCTCTGAGCAACCATGCGTCTCCGTTATGTTCGTCCAGTGTTATAGCTTTTGTCAGCAAGGCAATGGTATTAATCATGTCACCCTGTCCTTTGCAAGCCTGGGCATATAAGAAATTGACAATAGAACTCTTGTCATCCAAAATCAATGCCTTTTCGCACGCCATCGTCATGGCCTGATAGTCTTCCATCATATATGCCACCCTTGCCATCTGTATGAAGATAGCCTGATTGTCGGGTTGCTCTTCTGCCACTTTCTGCAGTTGTTCGTATGCAGGTAGCAATTCTCCGTTGCGCATCAATGCCTGAGCCAGTTGTTCTCTGGCTTCCAGGTCGTCATGTATGTCGAGAGCCATAGTCAGGCATTTGACAGCATATTCAAACTGTCCTGTCTTGAGGGCTTTGATGCCGTCATACTTAAACAGGTCGAAGTTTTTCTGCTCCTCTGCTTTCTTCTTTTCTTCGTTGGTCTCGGTCTGACCGCCAAACAAAGCCTTGAAAATATTCATATCTGTGTATAATAAATAGATGTAAAATCATTCATCTGCGCCAAAGAGAGGGTCTTCGGGCATCACCATAACAGGTTTCTGCTCGTTGGCTTTGAGTATCTTTTCTGGCACGAATTTTTTGTCGATAACCAGTCTGAAGAGATATTCCCTCATCCATCTGTCGCTCATGATGAGGCAACCTTTCTGTCCCCATGCAGCCCCCCAACTGTTTTCCACTTTCCATTTCTTAGCCTTTCCATTAGCATCGAGGTCCACGGCAGTGAGTGTCATGGCATGTGTTGAGCCGCTGTCAAAGGTACTTATTCTCTCTGCCTTGGTCATAGGGAAATCAGTGGCGAAGAGTGACTGATAATCGAAGTTCTCGGTGTCACAATATCCACGTTTGCGGTCGAGCATCTTACCCACATCGTATGATGTATAGAGTTTTTTTCCATCTTTGAGTGCAGCTATTGCCATCTCCTCGATATCGTCCATAGGCAGGTTTATATACTTCCAGTTAGTGCCGTCGTATGTATGTCTGTCATATTCCACCTCGTATGTTTTGTAGTATTCGCGTCGTGGGTCGTTCATGGCCATGATGAAAGAGCCTGGTAGCGGGTTGCCAACCACTTCTTTATAGAACTCCTGGGGTGTATACTCTTTTGGTTCGCCCACGGTTTTACCCTTGGCATTATGGAATGCGTATGTGAACTTTGTTGGTGGTTCTCCGATGGTTAGGGCGAGTATATGCCATATAGTAGAGAGCATGCGTGTCTTCTCTTTGATTATTGCGCTATTGCTTTTCTTTTCGGCCTTCATTTTTCTCAGTGTGAGTCCATATTCGCGCAGTTTAGATGCTATGATACGCGACATTTTGCTGGTGTTGTCGCTGGAGTAAGACTCTGGCATCACCTCCTTGGGCACCAGACCATATTTTGCAGTGAGGTCTGCGACACCGCAGAAAGTGCCACCATCATTGATGGGATGCTTAAAGAAGAACTGGTTGCGAATATCGTCTATAGGTTTATCCGCATGGTCGATGACACCCTGCAGAAACAGGTTTGATTTCTCCAACTGGTCATAGAAGAAGAGATAAGCCTGCGAGAAGTCGATATTTAGCGAGTCTGTGCTCTGTGCGAATTGTGCTCTCAGCACGTTGAGTCCGCTAAACATCCAGCATCGTCCTGACTGTTTCTGGTCTGTTATTGACTGGCTTTTTGTTTCTATGCTGAAAAAAGTGTCAATATCTCCGGCATTCTTTCTATTTTTTGCCAGGTCATCAATGGCATTTGCAGCAATGGCATTTGACAGTGCTCGGTCGGCAACTGTCAGTGCCCCACCCTTTTGTATTTCCTTCAACATATCATCAGAGATGCCCCCATTAGCAGTTTGGGCATTTATGGCATTGGCCGTCATCAGCGCCAATGCTACAAGTATCATTGTTTTTTTCATATCAGTAGTATTATTATTTTTGCAAAGTTATCAAAATATCGTCATTGAAAGATAACAAACTATCAATCTTTAACATAAATTGTGTGTTTTGATGTTCATAGTATGATTTGTGGGATAAGAAAACAAGGTGTGATAACCGCATGTTATGCAGAAACCACACCTTATTATAAGTAATATAAAATAACACTATGTGAATGCCACAACCCAAAGGTTATGGTCACACAAAAGTCTTATTACTGCTCGTCAACGAGTATTTTCATCATCTCTACAGCCGACTTGGCCACGCTGGTGCCAGGACCGAAGATAGCGGCAACGCCTGCCTTGTATAGGAAGTCGTAATCCTGTGCAGGAATCACACCACCGGCTATAACCATGATATCCTCACGACCCAGTTTCTTGAGTTCGTCTATGAGTTGTGGTATAAGGGTTTTGTGACCTGCTGCGAGAGAAGAAACGCCCACTATGTGCACGTCGTTTTCTACAGCCTCGCGTGCAGCCTCTGCAGGAGTCTGGAACAATGGTCCCATGTCTACATCGAAACCGCAGTCAGCATATCCTGTGGCCACCACCTTGGCACCACGGTCATGACCGTCCTGTCCCATCTTGGCGATGAAGATACGTGGGCGGCGACCCTCTTTCTTTGCGAACTCCTCAGTGAGTTGGCAGGCGAGGTCGAATTCCTTATCGTTTTTGCTTTCTGATGAATACACGCCTGAAATAGTTCTAATTACAGCCTTATAGCGTCCTACCACTTCCTCGCAGGCATCGCTGATTTCTCCCAACGTACAGCGCAGTTTAGCGCATTCCACAGCCTGAGCCAGCAGGTTGCCATCGCCATTGCGCACAATCTCTGTGAGTCTGGCCAGTGCAGCCTTGCAAGCCTCCTCGTCGCGTGCTGCGCGCACTTTGGCAAGGTTTTCTTCCTGCTGCATGCGCACTGCAGTGTTGTCCACCTCGAGGATATCAATAGGATCCTCATGGTCAAGACGATACTTGTTGGTACCCACGATCACCTGTACTCCGCTGTCTATGCGTGCCTGAGTGCGTGCGGCCGCCTCTTCGATACGCATCTTTGGCACACCAGTCTCTATGGCCTTAGCCATACCGCCGAGTTTTTCTATTTCCTGGATATGCTCCCATGCCTTGTGTACGAGTTCGTTGGTAAGTGTTTCCACATAGTAGCTACCGGCCCATGGGTCTATATGCTTGCAAACCTTGGTCTCGTTCTGTATATATATCTGTGTGTTACGTGCGATACGAGCCGAGAAGTCAGTAGGCAATGCTATAGCCTCGTCGAGTGCATTGGTATGCAGCGACTGAGTGTGTCCTAATACAGCTGCCATGGCCTCGATACACGTACGTCCCACATTGTTGAATGGGTCTTGCTCGGTGAGCGACCATCCAGATGTTTGTGAGTGAGTACGCAGAGCCAGCGACTTAGGATTCTTTGCTCCGAAGCTCTTTACTATCTTAGCCCAGAGCAGACGTGCAGCACGCATCTTGGCAATCTCCATGAAATGGTTTACTCCAATGGCCCAGAAGAAAGACAGACGCGGAGCGAAAGCATCTACGTCGATGCCTGCGTTTACACCTGCACGCAGATATTCCATACCATCGGCCAGAGTATAAGCCAACTCGATATCTGCGGTGGCACCTGCCTCCTGCATGTGATATCCTGAGATGGATATAGAGTTGAACTTAGGCATGTTCTGCGATGTATACTCGAAGATGTCTGCGATGATCTTCATTGAGAATGCAGGTGGATAGATATAGGTGTTTCGCACCATAAACTCCTTGAGGATATCATTCTGGATGGTACCAGCCATCTCTTCGAGTTTTGCTCCCTGCTCCAATCCTGCCACGATATAGAAAGCGAGGATAGGAAGCACGGCTCCATTCATGGTCATGGAAACAGACATCTTGTTGAGTGGAATACCATCAAAGAGCACTTTCATGTTCTCTTCGTTGCAGATAGACACACCAGCCTTGCCCACGTCGCCCACCACGCGCTCATTGTCGGGGTCGTAGCCTCTGTGTGTAGGCAGGTCGAAAGCCACGGAAAGACCTTTCTGTCCTGATGCGAGGTTGCGGCGATAGAAAGCATTTGACTCCTCAGCAGTAGAGAATCCAGCATACTGTCGTATGGTCCAAGGACGGAAAGGATACATCATTGAATACGGGCCACGCAGGAATGGAGGAATACCGGCAGTAAAGTCGAGATGCTCCATGCCTTCCAGGTCTTCTTTTGTATATACAGGCTTTACATCGATATGCTCAGGAGTCTTCCAATTGGGAGCTATACCATTAGCCTTCTGCCATTCATTGCCGTTAGTGGCATTGATACCGGCATAAATATCTATGTCTTTAAAATTCTTTCTCATGATTAAATTCCCAATTTAGCGTTATACTCCTTTAGTGTATCAAGCACATTGCACTTTACATGTATGAAGTTCTCTATGCCAGCAGCCTTGAGGTCGTCCATGCATGCTGGAGCACCAGCCACCACAAACATGGCTCGTTCGTTGAGATACTGGTATGCAGGCACTGCGTATGTGGCATACTCGTCGTCGCTTGAGCAGAGCACCACTATATCGGCACCGGCCTTGAGGGCAGCATCCATGCCTTCCTCTACGGTATCGAATCCGAGGTTGTCGATGATCTGATAGCCAGCGCAAGCCAGGAAGTTGGAACTGAACTGTGCTCTTGCCTGTCGCCATGCGAGGTTGCCGATAGTGAGCATGAATGCCACTGGCACCTTCTTGGCAGACTCTGTGGTTAGTCTGAGCTGCTCAAAGTCGGCAGCCAGTCTTGATGCGCTTATAGCCTTGTATGGTGCTTGCTCTTCTGCCTTTTTGGCGCAGCAGCAAGTGCATGTGAGAGGTTGCTTTCCTTCGCTCTTCTCGGTAAAGTTAGGGAACTGGTTTGTGCCCAGCAGGAATTCCTTTCGTTGTGCAGCGTCGGCATGTCTCTTGGCATTGGTGGCGTTGATGTCGTCCTGCACGGTACCGTTTTTGGCAGCAGCGAGGAAACCACCTTCGTCTTCAATCTTTATAAATAGTTTCCATGCCACGTCGGCCAATGAAGTAGTGAGTTCTTCTATGAAGTAAGAACCGGCTGATGGGTCTACAACCTTGTCGAAATGGCTCTCTTCCTTGAGCAGCAACTGCTGGTTGCGTGCTATGCGCTCTGAGAAGTCTGTAGGAGTCTCGTATGGAGCGTCGAAAGGAGTAACCACGATAGAGTGTACGCCTGCGAGTGCAGCACTCATTGTTTCTGTCTGCGAGCGTAGCAGGTTTACATAACTATCAAACATGGTCATATTATAAGTGGTAGTAGCAGCATTCACACACATCTTGCATGCGCAGTCGCACTTGGGGTCATACTGCTTTACAATCTGTGCCCAGAGCATGCGTGCTGCGCGGAATTTGGCTATTTCCATGAAATAGTTCTCGCTGATGCCCATATTGAACTTGATCTTGCTGGCAGCGAGAGTGGGCTCCACGCCAGCCTCCACCATATAGTTGAGATACTCATTACCCCAAGCCAGGGCGTATCCCATCTCCTGCACGATATATGCTCCGGCATTGTTGAGAGCCTTTGAGTTTACTGCCACGCAGCGTATATGGCGATAGTCTTTGAGTGTCTCCACCAGTTCAGCCATGTCGGCCAGTCGTGCCTCCACATCCTTTCCTTTGAGGAGCATCTTCTGGAGAGGGTCGAAATCAAAAGAGCCCACAAGTTTCTCTTTGTCATAACCCTTGCTCTCATAGTAAGCCACCACGAGTTTTGCCAGTTCGAGGGTGTGGCACTGGCATGTGCTGAAGTTTATCTCCACGCACTCGCACTCTATTCCCTCGAGCAGTGCAGCCACAAGGTCGGCGCTCACATCCTTGCCCTTGATATTGAAACCGAGTGAGTCTACACCACGGTTTAGCACCTCAAGGGCTTTGGCATTGGCAGCCTTGACATCGTCCACCATGATGTCTTGGCGCACATACCACTCGTTGTTGTCTTTTTTATTGCCGCGTACAAATGGGAACTCGCCGGGCAGAGCCTCAGGAGTTTTGAGTTTCAACACATCCTCTCTTCTGTAGAAAGGTTGCATGCTGAAGCCCTCGTTTGTGCGCCAAACCAGTTTTTTGTTGAAATCAGCACCCTTCAGGTCTACTTGTATTTTATCAAGCCATTCCTGTGCTGTAGGTGCTTTAAACTCATCAAAGAGTCTTTCTTTCTTGTTTGACATAAATTTTGCTTTTATATTTAATAATGTATATTACATGTTTCATTAGCGCAAAAGGCACTGCAAAGATACACCAAATTTCCGAACTGATGAAAAAAGAGGCGATAAATTAATAATTAATCGTGAAAAATTCAAAAAGAGCAGATAATAAGACAAAATTTCTGCACAAAAATTATTCTTTGAGCAATAAATTAAGTAATTTTGCAAGCGAAATAAAAACTGTTACTATTCTGTATATGGATTGGCTAATAAATTTGTTTACTGTCAACGACTCGGTGGCTCATATAGCATTGCTCTATGCGCTTGTCATTGCTACTGGTGTCTATCTGGGCAAGATCAAGTTTGGTGGAGTGGCACTGGGCGTAACATTTGTATTGTTTGCCGGCATCGTGGCTGGTCATCTTGGGCTCACCGCACCAATAAACATTCTGACTTTTATTCAAGACTTCGGACTTATCCTCTTTGTGTTCATGATTGGTCTGCAGGTCGGACCGGGATTCTTTGAGAGTTTCCGCAAGGGGGGTGTCACACTCAACATTCTGGCCAGCGTGACCATACTGCTCAACATTGCAGTGATGTTTGGATGCTATTTCCTTTTCTTCGACACCGCCAACCCTCATAATCTGCCCATGATGGTGGGCACGTTATACGGAGCCGTGACCAACACCCCTGGTCTTGGTGCTGCCAATGAGGCACTCTCGAGTGTATTCTCCGAAGGCAATATTCCGCAGATAGCATCGGGATATGCATGCGCCTACCCTCTCGGTGTGATTGGCATCATAGGTGCCACCATAGCCATCAGATATATCTGTAAGGTGAGGCTAAACATAGAGGAGCGCCAACTGGAGCAGCAAAATGCCGAAGATGCTCATGTCAAGCCTCACATGATGCATATAGAGGTGACCAACTCATATCTTGCCGGACGCACACTCAAGCAGATACACGATTTCCTCAACCGCGATTTTGTATGCTCACGCATCCTTCATCAAGGTCATGTGGATATTCCTCGAGGCGACACTGTGTTTGAACTCGGCGACCAACTTTTCATTGTGTGCGCCAAGGCCGACGCAGAGGCTATCATCGCATTTATTGGTCCTGAAATCAAGGTTGACTGGGAGGAGACCGACCAGCCTCTCATATCAAAGCGCATACTCGTTACCCGCAGCCAGATAAATGGCAAGACTCTCGGAGAGATGCATTTCTCATCTGTCTATGGTGTCAACGTGACGCGCATCACACGCCAGGGCATGGACATCTTTGCCAGTCCCAACCTCGCACTCCAAGTGGGCGACAAGGTTATGGTGGTGGGTAAAGAGGACTACGTAAACAGGGTGGCATCGGTATTGGGCAACTCCATACGCCGCCTCGATGCTCCCAATATCGCCACCATCTTCGTGGGCATCATCGTGGGTATCATCTTCGGCAGCCTGCCTATAGCCATTCCTGGCATGCCCGTGCCAATGAAACTGGGTATCGCTGGAGGTCCGCTCATCATTGCCATTCTCATCGGACGATATGGCTACAAGGCTCACCTGGTGACCTATACCACCACGAGTGCCAACATGATGCTCAGAGAGATCGGACTGGTGCTCTTCCTCGCCTCCGTGGGCATAAAGGCAGGCGCCAACTTCTGGGAGACAGTGGTGCAGGGCGATGGTCTCAAGTTCGTATACACAGGCTTCCTGATAACCATCATCCCCATACTCATCGTGGGCACCATAGCGCGACTGAAATACAAGTTCAACTATTTCACTATCATGGGTATGATAGCGGGCACTTATACAGACCCGCCAGCACTGGCATACGCCAATCAGGCTTGCTCCAAGGAGGCACCAGCAGTGGGATATTCAACCGTTTATCCGCTAAGCATGTTTCTCAGGATCCTGACGGCACAACTCATCATACTGCTCTGCTGCGGAGGACTATAACACATCCTCTCCGCAGTGGACAACAGCAAAAAGCATCAACCACAACTCTGCAAAACACCTAAAACAAAAGTAATAAATATAAAAGCATGAAAAAGATCGTATTTCTGTTTGGCTTGCTCATGGCAGCCTCGCAATGGTCCTTCGCACAGATGGACAAGAGCATCAAGCTCAACGAGGTGATGACACGCAATGCCACAAACCTGCAGGACGAATACGGCAACAGGGGACCATGGGTGGAGATAGCAAATATTTCGCACTCCACCTATAACATCCGCGGCATGTATATAACTACAGACCGTGCCGTGCTCGACGAAACAATGAGCGTGCCTGAGAGGGTGAAGAGAATGAGCATCATCCCAAATGGCGAACTTCGTACAAACCTCAGCGGACAGCAGCACCTCGTGCTCTTCCTCAACAGTAGCCCTACAAAGGGGGCCCTACATCTCACTGTTGACGTAGACTCGGTGAAACCCGTATGGATAGCACTCTACAATGGCAATGCCACACAGTTGCTCGACTCCATCACCATTCCTGTGATGAAAGCTGACCAATCATTTGCGCGAATATCCAAAGACGAAAACAAATGGGAGGTGAAACCATACGACGCTGTCACTCCTGGCATCAGCAATTATATACAGGTGAGCGAGAGCAAGATAGACAAACTCAAGCGCGAAGATCCTCATGGTTTCGGCATCACTGTGCTGGCCATGGGCATTGTGTTCTTCTGCCTCTTCACCCTCTTCGTGTTCTTCTCACTTTTCGGCCTCTTCATGAAACATCGCTCTGCTGCAAAGAAAGTGGCTGCCATACCTCCTATCAACGTGGGCGTCAAGACAGTAGAGAAGACTCTCGAGATCGGACACAAAACCAATATCATACTCCAAGACGGTCTCAAGTCAAAGGGTATTGCCAAAGAGGTTTATATCGCTGTCATCTCTATGGCTCTCAAGGAATATCAAGACAATGTGCATGATGTGGAGAGCGGTATCATCACCATCAAACCCAAGAATACCGACTGGAATGATGAGTATATACAGATGACACAATTCCACGAATAAAACCCGAGAATATTATCTATAGACAACATATCATAACTTCATAAAGCAAACAATTATCATGAACAAGTATCAATATAAAGTACAAGGCGTAGACTACGATGTAGAGATAGAAGAAGTGGAAGGCAACCTCGCAAAAGTGTCTGTAAATGGCATAGCCTTTGAGGTGGAACTCAAGCAGCCCATCAATCCTGCGCGTGCTATCACCAAACCCAAAGTGGCCACTCCCACTCCTACCCCCAGCAAACCTGCTGCTGCTCCTGCAGCCACTACCACACCTGCTGCACCAGCCGGTGCTGGTTCGGCTGTCAAGGCTCCACTGCCTGGCACCATCGCGTCTATATGCGTAAAAGTGGGCGACAAGGTTAACGTGGGCGACGTGGTACTGGTGCTCGAGGCCATGAAGATGCAAAACAATATCGAGTCTGAATATGCTGGCACTGTGACTGCCGTAATGGTAAACGCGGGCGACTCTGTAATGGAGGGTGCTCCTCTTGTAACAATAGGATAAAGGACGCGCTATGGGATTCACAGATTTCTTGGTTGAGAACTTTCAGGAGTTTCTCACATATACAGGTTTCGCCAATGCTACTGAGGGTAACCTCATCATGATAGTGGTGGGCATGGTGCTCATCTATCTTGCCATCAAGAAAGATTTCGAACCGCTGCTGCTCATCCCCATCGGCCTTGGCATCATATTGGGTAATATTCCGTTTCGCACCGATGCAGGGCTCGAGATCGGACTCTATGAAGACAACTCTGTGCTCAACATCTTCTATCAGGGTGTGCGCCAGGGATGGTATCCGCCATTGGTATTCCTGGGCATAGGTGCCATGACCGATTTCTCGGCACTCATAGCCAATCCAAAACTCGTGCTCATAGGAGCCTCTGCACAATTTGGTATCTTCGGAGCATATATGGTGGCACTGGCATTGGGATTTGAGCCCAACCAGGCTGCGGGCATCGCCATCATCGGTGGCGCCGACGGTCCTACAGCCATCTTCCTCTCGTCAAAACTCAGTCCTAACCTCATGGGTGCCATAGCCGTGTGCGCATATTCATACATGGCTCTCGTGCCACTCATCCAACCACCGTTGATGCGTCTGCTCACCACCAAAAAGGAGCGCGTCATCAGAATGAAACCAGCACGAGAGGTTAGCCAGACGGAGCGAATCCTCTTCCCTATCATCGGACTTCTGCTCACCACCTTCCTGGTGCCTTCGGGTCTGCCCTTGCTCGGCATGCTCTTCTTTGGCAACCTGCTCAAGGAGTCGGGCAAGACCACACGCTTGGCCAAGACAGCGGGCAGCGCACTCAATGATATCGTTGTTATACTACTCGGTCTTACCGTTGGTTGCTCAACACAGGCCAGCGAGTTTCTATCGCTCAACACCCTCTTTATATTCATCGTGGGTGCCTGCGCCTTCATGGTAGCAACGGCCAGTGGTGTGCTCTTTGTCAAGTTCATGAACCTCTTCTTGCCCAAAGACAAGAAGATCAATCCGCTCATCGGAAATGCTGGCGTATCGGCTGTTCCCATGAGTGCACGTATAAGCAACAACCTTGGATTGGAATACGACCGTCACAACTTCCTGCTCATGCATGCCATGGGTCCCAACGTGGCTGGTGTCATCGGTTCGGCTGTAGCCGCAGGTGCATTGCTCGGATTCCTTTCATAATATAACATAATAGGTGGAGCCAAGGCCATAGGTAGCCTTGCTCCACCTTATTTTTTTGATTATTTCGTTTATCATTCAAACTCTTTTATTTCTTTCACACGATGACTCCCCGTATCGCTATCATAGACACCAATATATTGTCGGCCATAGGTCTCAAGTCTATCTTGCAGTCGGTGATGCCTATGATGCATGCCGACATCTTCGGCAGTCTACTTGAACTCAAGTCCAGTCATACGGAGCAATTTGTTCATTTCTTTGTGTCTATAGATATCATGCTCAAAGATAGGGAGTGGTTTGAGTGTCAGCGTGCACGTACCATTGTGCTCACACCATCTGTCCATGCCGACCTTCACGGCATCAAGTTCCACAGTCTCTGTGTCAACCAATCTGAGTCGCAGTTGATTAAGTCGTTGCTTCGTCTTGAGCAGATGGCACACGGAGGTGGTCGTCATCTGCCTCCCATTTCTCATCCAGCACCTATATTGTCGAGCCGTGAGATAGAGGTTATGAGTTTAATAGTAAAAGGCATGATAAACAAGGAGATAGCCGACCGTCTCAACATCGGTCTTACCACCGTGGTCACACACCGCAAGAATATCATGGACAAACTCTCTATCAAGAGTGTGTCGCAGCTCACCATCTATGCCGTCATGCACGGTTATGTATCCATAAATGATATATAACCTGGCATTCATGCATCCTTCAACATTATTGGCATTCAACTATCAGCAATTGCAAAAAATGCACGATTATTTGGTATTGTGAGCAAAATCTATTACCTTTGCACCCAACAATAGAAAGATAACAAGATTATGATTAAACACATGGATTTTAGAAAGATGAAAAGAGGGATAGCCACTCTGGTTGCCCTGGTGGTATGCATGAGTGCATCAGCACAGTTTGGACAAGAAGTAAGAAGAGGATCATTTGCAGATAATCACGAAATATACTATGGACTGCGACTTGGTCTCGGTCTGGCTAACGTAAATTCCGACGACAAGAGGTTGGATGGCGGCGACACACAAGCTGGCCTCAACATCGGCGGTGTGATTGGATTCCAACTCTCACCATCAGCACCCGTATATCTCGAGTCGGGACTTTTCTATACCGAGAAGGGTGGCAAGGGAGTATTAGACAAGAAGAAGTTTACATACGACCTCAACTATCTCGAGGTGCCCATATTGGTGAAATACAAATATGAAATGGATACCGACCTCAACCTCGTGCCCTTTGCCGGTGGCTACGTGGCCATGGGCGTGGGCGGCAAGATCAAGAATTTTGGCGACCGCGAAACAGATAGTTCCTTCTCTTCAGAAAACTTCAAGAGATTTGATGGTGGTCTGCGCTTCGGTTGCGGCATCGAATATCAGGTGCTATATGCCGACATGGCCTACGAGTTTGGTTTGGCTAACATCTGTCATAGCGATTGGGAGACATCCAAAAATGGATGCTTTTATATTAACATAGGTGTCAACTTCTAATTATTAGGGCAGGAAATGAAAGCATTTGAATACAAACCAAAGCTCATCTCCACCCTTCGCCATTACGATAAGAAAACATTTATGGCCGACCTCATGGCTGGCCTTATCGTTGGTATTGTGGCACTGCCATTGGCCATAGCCTTCGGCATCGCCTCGGGAGTGAGCCCCGAAAAGGGTATCATCACAGCCATAGTAGCAGGTCTGGCCATCTCTATATTCGGTGGCAGCAAGGTGCAGATAGGAGGTCCCACAGGAGCATTTATCATCATCATCTATGGCATCATCCAGCAGTATGGCATGGAGGGACTGGCCATTGCCACCCTCATGGCAGGAGCATTCCTCGTGCTGTTTGGGCTGCTACATCTCGGAACCATAATCAAGTATATACCCTATCCTATCGTGGTGGGATTTACCAGCGGTATTTCCGTTACCATCTTCACCACACAAGTCAAAGACCTGCTCGGCCTGAGCATAGCCTCGGTGCCTTCAGACTTCATCGAGAAATGGTGGGTATACATCCAGAATATCGGTACCATAGACCCTTGGAGTGCTGCTGTGGGCATACTGAGCGTAGTGATTATCATGCTCACGCCAAAGGTGAGCAAAAAGATTCCTGGATCGCTCATTGCCATCATCATCATGACCATAGCGGCACTGATGCTCAAGACCTTTGCAGGAGTAAACACGATAGAAACCATTGGCGACAGGTTCTCAATAAGCAATGAACTGCCCAATGCAGCAGTACCCGAGATGACATGGGAGACCATCAAGAGCTTAGTGTCTCCAGCCATCACCATAGCCATTCTTGGCGCCATCGAGTCGCTATTGTCTGCCACTGTAGCAGATGGTGTGGTTGGCGACCATCACGACTCTAATACCGAACTGGTGGGTCAGGGCATCGCAAACCTCCTCTCTCCCCTCTTCGGCGGCATACCTGCCACGGGAGCCATAGCACGCACAATGACAAATATTAACAATGGTGGCCGAACACCTATTGCGGGCATCATACATGCTGCCGTATTGCTGCTCATCTTCCTCTTTCTCATGCCACTGGCACAGTATATACCCATGGCATGCTTGGCAGGAGTGCTGGTGGTGGTAAGTTATGGCATGAGCGGATGGCGTTCGTTTTTAGCACTTACCAAGAATCCAAAGAGCGATGTCACCGTATTGGTCATTACCTTCCTGCTCACTATCCTCTTCGACCTTACCATAGCCATCGAGGTGGGACTGATCATTGCATGTCTGCTCTTCATGCGCCGCATGGCCGAAACCACCGACGTGAAGGTTGTGCTGGATGAAATCGACCCAAATGAAGATACAGATGTGAGTGGCAATCTCGAGCATCTCACCGTGCCCCAGGGTGTAGAGGTGTATGAGATCAATGGTCCTTATTTCTTTGGTGCTGGCAATAAGTTTGAGGAGATCATGGCTGCCTTTGGCGACCGTCCCAAGGTGCGTATTATAAGGATGCGCAAGGTGCCGTTTGTTGACTCCACGGGCATCCACAATCTCACCAATCTCTGCGAGATGAGTCGCAAGGAAGGCATACAGGTTGTATTGTCGGGAGTAAATCCCAATGTAGAGCGTGTGCTCGAGCATGCGGGCTTCTACAAGACGCTTGGCAAAGAAAACATCTGCAGCCATATAAACCTGGCTCTCGCAAAGGCAGAGGAAATTATTAAGGAAAAAGAATAGCGGTTAGTATTCATTCATAATCGCATTGGTTACCGAATGTCTATCAGCGATTTATTCGTTTCATAATAAAAAACAAACAGCTAATGATACACCCATATCATTAGCTGTTGTTCTTACATCACAAGAATAACTGTCCTTACATAACAAGAATAACGGTTCTTGCATCACAAGAATAACTGTTCTTATACCACAAGAATAACGGTTCTTATACCACAAGAATAACGGTTCTTATACCACAAGAATAACTATTCTTATACCACAAGAATAACCGTTCTTATACCCTAAGAATAACTGTTTTCAAGTTTCGTAAGTTGAATCAGAGAATAAGCGCAAGCGTTCAAGGCACGCCCCGA
>OBLI01000856.1_pt1 | contig 31636 bp, 24 predicted proteins | sample 1519701 | NCBI WGS metagenome assembly OBLI01 (sample SAMEA3663005, study PRJEB22513) | pig gut metagenome | biome: pig gut; feature: pig-associated habitat; material: faeces | place: France | collected 2012 | reverse complement strand
TGCCATTGTAATAAGAAGCTGCGTATTTAGAGATCGCCGCATAGTTGTCAGAGATGTTCGTGTTACCCACGATACCGTAGCTGGCCTTGAAACGGAGGTCGCTGAACGCGCTCTTCAACGGCTCGAAGAAGGCCTCGTCAGAGATACGCCAAGAAGCACTGGCTCCCCAGAAGTTACCCCACTTGGTACCCAACGCAGAGAGACCATCCCGACGGAAGCTGCCCTCCAAGTAGTAGCGATAGTCGTAGTTGTAGCTCAAACGACCGAGGTAAGAGACCATCGAACGCTCCTCACGACGGTTGCTGCCCGAACTACTTGCGTAGGTCAAGTAGGGAGCCTCCTCATAGATCATGCTCGGATCAGAGAGGGTCGTCGCGTAGTAGTAACGACGGCGGAGCTGCATCTCCTGTGCCTCCATACCGATCGTCGCACCGAAGTGGTGATCGTCTTTGATATCAAATTGGTAGTTAGCCGTGTTGGTCCATGTCCAGGTCTTACGGGTTGTAGCGTAGGCATAGAGGTTACCACCTGAAGCGTAGCCATCACCACCGTTCGGTGAGTACATCGTCGTAGAGTTGGTGATGAACCAGTCGATACCATATTGTGATTTGATAGAGAGTCCCTTGATCGGTGTTGCCTCCAAGAAACCGCTGGCGATGATACGGTTGTTCTCCATGCGGCTGGCCTGATCGTCGATGTAAGACATCGGGTTATAGTAGGTACAGCCGATCTTATTGTTACCATAACCTAAGTACTGGCCATTGTCCATGTAGGCCGTGCCATCCTCGTTGAAAGCCGGGATGTTCGGCGGCAGAATCGCAGCCATACGAGAGAAACCGTTGATCGAGTAGAGGCCGTCGCCATAACCACCATCGACGTTCTTCTGTTGCGTGTTGGAGTAGCTTCCGTTGAATCCACCCTTCAACCACTCGTTCATCTTGAAGTTGGTGTTGGCCTTGAAAGAGTAGCGCTTGAACTCATCACCCACCGTGATACCATCTTGATCCATGATACCGGTGCTGATGTAGTAGCTCATATCCTCTGAACCACCCGATACGTTGATGTCGTGGTTCATGATGTTACCGGTCTGGAACAACAGATCGGTCCAGTCTGTACTCAGCACGTTACCCTTGCTGTCGTACATCAAATCATATTTATACTTGTCGTAGAAACCCTTGTCAGTCACACGAGCAGCCGTGTTGCTAACACCCAAGTTCTTGAACTCGGTGTATTGCTCGGCGTTCATCGTGTCGAACATACCGGTTGCCTGTGCGATCGTATAGGCACCGCTATAAGAGACTTTCGCCTTACCTCTCTGGCCGGAGTGAGTCGTAATCATGATGACACCGTTGGCTGCACGAGAACCATACAATGCCGTAGCCGCCGCATCCTTCAAGATCTCGATAGACTTGATGTCGGCAGAGTTAATATCGGCCAACGGGTTCTGGCGTGTGCTGGAAGAAGTCTCCATGGAGATGATCATACCATCTACTACATAGAGCGGCGTTGTGCTGTTAGAGATAGAAGCGACACCACGGATATTGATCACCGGAGCGGCACCCACAGAAGAAGAGGGAGTTGAGATCATCACACCCGAAGCACGTCCTTGCAACATTCCATCTACTGAAGGACCGGGGATGTTCTTAATGGCCTCACCCTTCACGGAAGAAACGGCACCCGTCAAGTTGCGGGCAGAAGTCGTACCATAGGCAACGACAACGACCTCATCCAAATCTTGTGCGTCTGATTTTAGGGTGATTGCCATGTTTGGCTTGATGGCGATGGTCTGAGAAACCATGCCGACATAAGAGATTGTTACTTGTTTGGCCCCTTGTGGTGCGTTCAGTTCGAATGTACCGTCGAAATTAGTCACGGTACCCGTTGTAGTTCCTACTACGATAATTGACGCTCCGATTACCGGTTCGCCCGCCTCATCCACGACGGTTCCCCTAATCTGCGTTTGCGCCATAGCCATTGTCCCGCTTAATGCTAACCCGAGACCCAGAGATAGGAATTTTCTCATAAGACAAACGTTTTTTAATAAATGCGTTTAACACACATCCTTGGTTAATTACTTTGATTAAAACGATTAATATGACAACCTTTCGGCGGCAAAAGTAGCGCGTTTGTCTGTATTGACAAAATATATCAAGCAAAATGTTAGTATTATTTGCCGAACAATACCATTTTGATGGTATATTGCTCCTGTATTTCTCTTCCATAATGTCACAAAAAAAGCGTGATTCATGCCAAAATTGAATCACGCTTCTTTAAAAATCCGTAAACTAACTCTTAAAATATGTCTTATTTCCGTTTTTTGTATCCGGGGGCATCCTCATAAAATTTTTTCTTCTTGCCCTCCTTTTTATCGGCTTTCTTGCCCTCTTTACGGCTCTTGGGGGCCTCATCGCGGCGTTTTTCCTTCCGTTTGCCACCCTCGCGCTTCGCTTTGAAGCCACCAAATCCTGCGGCACGGCCACCTTTACGCTCCTTGCGTGCTTTGCCACCCTTGCGCTTCTCTCCCGGCTCGACGCGAGCTTGCGATACCTCCACATGGATGCGTCGGCCATCAACCTCGAAACCGTTCATCTGGTCGATCACGCGCTGCGCCTCCTCCTCAACCACCTCGAAGAAGGAGAAGTTATCGTGCAGGTCAATACGGCCGATCTGCACATGGCCCGGCACGCAACGGTTCACCAACTCAATCAAATCAGGCACGCTCAAGGTGTCGGTCTTGCCAAAGTTGAGGAACAGACGGGTGTAACCAGCCTCCGCCTCGCCCTTGACACGCTTCGGACGCTTCTCGTCCACCTCCTCGATGTCGTCGGCATCCTTGTAATAGTCGATCATGCGGTTGAACTCCAAAGAGACCATGCGCTTGATGATGTCTTCCTTATCCAACCACTCTAACTTACGATAGATAGAGGGCATCAAGCCGGCGATCTCCTCCTCGTTCACCTTCACCTTCTCGATCTGATCCACCAAGTTGAACAGCTGCTTCTCGCAGATCTGCTCGCCGGTCGGCATCACGCCCTTCTCAAACTGCTTGTTGATGACTCGCTCGATCTGCTTGATCTTGCTCTTCTCGCGAATGTGGCAGATGGAGATAGAGATACCGGTCTTGCCTGCGCGACCCGTACGGCCACGGCGGTGGGTGTAAGACTCGATCTCGTCGGGCAATCCGTAGTTGATCACATGCGTCAGGTCATCCACGTCCAAGCCACGGGCAGCCACGTCGGTCGCCACTAACAACTGCAAGTTCTTGATGCGGAATTTCTGCATCACGTAGTCGCGTTGCGCTTGGCTCAACTCGCCATGCAGCGAATCGGCGTTGTAGCCATCCTGAATCAGCTTGTCGGCAATCTCCTGCGTCTCCTTACGGGTACGGCAGAAGATGATGCCATAGATGTTCGGGTAATAGTCGGCGATACGTTTCAAGGCAAGGTATTTGTCTTGCGCACGTACCATATAATAAACGTCACGGATATTCTTGTTGCCCTCGTTCTTCACGCCGATCACAATCTCCTTCGGGTCGCGCATATACTTCTTCGTAATCGCCGCGATCTCTTTCGGCATTGTCGCGGAGAAGAGCAACATGTTGCGCGTTTCCGGCACAGCGGCCAAGATCTCGTTGATGCTGTCGGTGAAGCCCATGTTGAGCATCTCGTCCGCCTCGTCGAGGATCACGTTTTTCACCGCACCCAAATCGACCGTCTTACGGTTCATCAAGTCGATCAATCGTCCCGGTGTAGCCACCACCACATGCACGCCGCGCTTCAAGGCCTTGATCTGGCTCTCGATACTCGATCCGCCATACACCGGCTGCACACGCAGGTGCTCCATATATTTCGAATAGTCATTCAGATCATCCGCGATCTGTAAGCAAAGCTCTCGCGTCGGGCAGAGCACCAAGGCCTGTGGGTAGCAAGCCTCCACATCAATCTTCTGCAAGATCGGCAAGCCATAGGCCGCAGTCTTGCCGGTTCCGGTCTGTGCTAAAGCGATAACGTCATTGTCTTCCCCCAATAGGAATGGAATCACTTCCTCCTGCACGGGCATGGGCGATTCATAGCCCATCTCTTGAATTGCCTTCAATATCGGTGCGGCAACTCCTAATTCTTCAAATGTTTTCAAAATACGATTATTATGTATAATATAGGATATTTCTTGAAGCCGCGAATGTACGTAAATTATTCGGACAGACAGCAATAATGCCTATATCTTTTCAGTGCCGCCTATTGGTTTGCCGCTAAATAGCGTGCGGCAAAATCGGTAGAGATGTAATTGTCGTAGCTTTGACATACCTCGCCTGCCAAGGCCATGCCGTGCTGGATGATCCGCTCCCAGCGGTCCGGTGTCAGATCCGCCAAATCTTTCAACCGCACATCCTCTTTCAGCAAGCCGAAGATCAAGCCCGCATTGAAGTTATCGCCAGCGCCAATCGTGCTTTGCGGCTCGATGGCCGGGGCATTGTAATGCTGCTTGAAACGGCTGGTGTAAAGCTCCACGCCCTTGGCTCCGTAGGTCGTGATCAGTCGATCGCAATAGAATTGCACATGATCCGCATAGACTTGATCGCCCGCTTGCGCACCGAACAAGTTCAGGAAATCCTCGTCAGAGCCACGCACGATGTCGGCATACTCTAAGTTTTCCAGTACCGTCGGCATCAAGCGGATTGCTTCATGCGCATGGGCTTTGCGGAAGTTGAGGTCGTAATAGATAATGGCTTTCCGCTCACGGGCATATTGTAGAAACTCCACCATCCTTGGCCGCAGGGCGGGATTGAGCGCATAGTAGGAGCCTATGACGAAAATATCATCCGCCTCAATGCGGGGGAAAGGCACATCCAAACGCTCCGTGGGGTAATCTTTGTAGAAGGAGTACTTGGCGTTGCGGTCGGCATCGAGAAAGGCTAACGAGATCGGGCTTTTCCCATCGGGGAAACGGTCGATGTACTGTGTGGAGATATGGTTTTGCGTCATGAAACGCAGGATCAGATCGCCCACCTGGTCTTTACCCACCTCGCTGATGAAAGTGACCGGTACTCGCAAACGTCCCAATGAGACTAACCCGTTAAATACGGAACCGCCCGGCACCGCTTTGTAGGGCTGTTCTTCCTTGAAAATAATATCGAGGATAGTCTCCCCGATGCCAAAAACGCTTCTCATATTTCTTGCTTGCTTTGCTCTCTGCTTTTCGCTCCTAAATAGCCACCGTGGTGGCGCTTCGCGTAATCCGTGCTGGTGAAATGGATCTGCTGCATGGTGCCTACCACCAAAATGTCGCCAATGACGGTCATCACCGTCGTGGAGGTGGTCGGAGTCAAGCCTAATGGACAAACCTCTTTCGGATCGCCGGTTGGCAGACAGACATCCGCCTGGGCCGCCAATGGGCTGTCTTCTTTGCCAGTGATCACAATAAACTGGATCTGGGGCACGAACGCCCGGGCCAGCTCAACCAGCTCCAACAACTCGCGGGTCTTTCCCGAATTAGAGATCAAGAGGAAGATGTCATGCTCCCGAACAATGCCCAAATCGCCATGCTGTGCCTCACTGGGATGCAGGAAGGAGGCCGGCGTACCAGTGGAGCTGAAAGTGGTTGCGATATTCATCGCAATCTGCCCGGCTTTGCCCATACCGCTGGTGATCAACTTGCCGCCTTGCTGATGCACATGCTCCACGATAAGTTGAATCGCCTGCTCATAGCGATCGCTCACAGGGATACGGCGAACCGCCTCCGCCTCCCGCTCCAATATAGAAGTGATAAAGTCTTTATTCATGATTGCCATAGTTTGTGCTTGAACTGCGGCAAAAGTACTATCTTTTCAATACATTGGCAAATTCCGATTTGGGATTCCATTTCGGATAGCCCTCTTCGTTCGCCAACTGATAGCCTAAGTCGAAGAAGAGCTGCACCTCCTGTAGCAAACCGCTGTAATCGTCGCTTTCGGGATGCGTCTGATCGGTCGGTTTGTGATAGGTCTCTGCCCAGTATTTCGCGATCTGCTCCTTCGCCCACTCCTTGCCATGCTGACGGTTGTCGTTCCATCCTTTGGCAAACATCGCAGGTACGCCACGTTGCACGAAGGGGAAATGATCCGAGCGGTAGAACATGCCGTTGTAGGCATCCGGATCGGGCATGATGTAACGGCCATAAGGTTTTGCCAAGACAGCCAATGTGCTATCCAGATCGGAGTTGCCATATCCCGTGATCGTCACGTCATTATTCTCGCCCCACAAGGGGAAGACATCCAAATTGATCACGGCGGCTACCTTCTCGATCGGGAAGAGCGGATGCTCCACATAATATTTCGTACCTAAGAAGCCGGTCTCCTCGCAAGTAGGAGAGAGGAAGACGATGTTTCTTCGAGATGCCTTCGGTAAGGCTTCGAAACAGCGGGCGATCTCCAGCATCCAGGCAATAGCTACCGCATTATCCGTTGCCCCATTGATCAGGCTATCCCCGTTGATTGGCGCGCCATATCCTAAATGATCCCAATGGCCCAGATAAACTACGCTCTCATCCGTTTCGCCACTCCCGGGAATATAACCCACCACGTTGGGACTTTCCTGCCGCTCAAAGGTGTTCTCCATCTTCACACTGACTGTCGATTTGAGGTCGAAGGGCTTGAAATCGGGCTTCTTCGCCTCGGCGATCAACTGATCCAAGTCATAGCCATTATCCGCCAACAGCTGACGGGCCACCTCCTGCTGGATCCAGCCGTTCAATGGGCAATGATAAGCCTCGCTATCGCTCTCGACATACATCTTCGAGCGTGCCGATGCCCGCACGACCGACCAAGGATAACCGGCTCCCCGATCCTCATGGATGATCAAGACACCCTTCACGCCCTGCCTTGCGCCCTCCTCGAATTTATACATCCAACGGCCATAATAGGTCATGATGTCGCCATTGAAATAGCTCTCGTCCGTGCTGCCCAAGCCGGGATCGTTCACAATCACGACTGCCACCTTATACTCCGGATGCTCGATACCCGCATAGTCATTCTTGCCATATTCCGGTGCCACAATGCCATAACCCGCAAAGAAAAGCGGGGCATCTTTTAATGTGATCTCCGGCTCTATACGAGCGGAGAAAGCGGTGTAACCCTCCAACCATTCCAAGGAAAGTGTCTGTTTAGGCGTGCGTAAACGCATCGGCTCTGGGCAAACTGTCCGGGAGGAGATAATAGGCACCGGCTGGAAATAGCTCTCTCCGGAAACTGGTTTCAGCCCTACGGCTTTCATCTGCTCGGCGATATAGCCTACCGCCCGATCCGCACCGGCGGAGAAGGGGCGACGTCCCTCACAACTATCATGTGCGATGGCCTCCGTATATGTTTTCAAATGCTCGACAGAGGCTACCTGCTTGGCTTGATCTGCCGGATTACCACCTCCGCAAGCACTGAGTGCCCAGGCGAAAGCCAGTCCCAAAAGAACAATTTGTTTCATTTTCTTCCCTTTTAATAGCTGAATGATTCAATTATGCTGCAAACATACGCAAAAATCACAAAAGATGGGCCTAACATTCGGATGGAATCTAATTGCTATTCCGGAAAATAGGAGAGATTGGCGGACACCAGCTCCGAAATAGTTCGTATCTTCGCCGCTCGAAATCCATCAATGATATGAACTATCTTACACATACTTTACCCAACGGGCTACGCATGGTGCACCTGCCTATCGAGACATCGGTCTCTTACTGCGGCTATGCGGTCAACGCAGGCACTCGCGACGAGGGGACAAATGAGCGAGGATTGGCCCACTTTGTGGAACATACAATCTTCAAAGGGACGGAGCATCGCAAGGCTTGGCACATCCTCAACCGCATGGAGACGGTCGGCGGCGAATTGAATGCCTATACCACTAAGGAGGAGACCTTTCTCTACTCCGTTTTTATGGCGAAAGACTTCGAGCGGGCCTTCGAGCTATTGACCGACTTGGCCTTCCACGCTACCTTTCCACAGGCGGAGATCGAGAAGGAGGTAGAGGTGATCCTCGACGAGATCGAGAGCTACAACGACAGTCCCTCAGAGTTGATCTTCGATGAGTTTGAGAGCCTACTCTTCGCCCGGCATCCGTTAGGACGTATGATCTTAGGTGACAAGCGTGCCTTGCGCACCTTCACGAGCGAGACAGGCCGTTCGTTCACCCAACGATTCTATGCCCCAAGCAACATGCTCTTCTTCTCAATGGGTAGTAACCCTTTCGAGGATATCGTGCGCATGGGTGAGCGCCTATTGGCAGGCATTGATTTCCCAATGGCGGAGCGTAAGCGCAAGGCTCCCAAACTGCAAGAGGCGAAGCACGTCACGAAACACAAGGACACACACCAAGCTCATGTGTTGATTGGCGGACAGGCCTACACCATGTTCGAGGCCAAACGGGTACCGCTTTTCTTGCTGAACAACCTATTGGGTGGCCCTGGTATGAACAGCCTGCTCAATGTCTCCCTGCGCGAGCGTAACGGATTGGTCTATAACGTGGAATCGAATATCGCACATTACACTGACTGCGGCATGGCGACAATCTATTTCGGTTGCGCCCCCAAGAATCGGGAGCGGGCCATGAACTTGGTGCATCAGCAGTTGGATACGTTGCGTAATACTGCACTTACCTCGGCTCGTTTGAACCAAGCCAAAAACCAAGTGATCGGGCAATTGGGTGTTGCCAACGACAACCACGAGAACCTTTTCTTAGGATTAGGCAAGAGTTTCCTGCACTACAACCAGTATGACTCGATGGCGCAAATCGTCGAGCGCATCCGGAAAATCACGGCAGAGGATATACTTGACGTGGCGAATGAGGTGTTTCATCCCGATCGTCTTTCCACGTTGATCTACGAATAAGCGCCTGTTGGACCCATTTTTTTCTCCAGTTAGGAAAAATTTTTTCTCCAATTGGGCAAAAGAAAAAGGGATGCCTCTTGCGTGGAGAAGCATCCCTTTCTTTTCGTGCGGCTGAAGGGACTCGAACCCTTACGCCGTGAAGCACCAGATCCTAAGTCTGGCGTGGCTACCAATTACACCACAGCCGCCTGATTCACGAACGAGCGCGAAGATAACAAATTATTTTGAATTTCGAGTTTTAAGGTCAGAATTATGAAGCCGTCAATAGTTCGATGGCCCGCTCAATGAGTGTATCGATGCCCTTCTCCTTGTCTTCTTCCGTGAGCGACACGGGAATTTCGGGGTCAATACCAAACTCTGTCAGTTGTTTCTGTGCGTCATACATCGGGGAGGCGGAGAAACGAACCGCCCAACCGTTCGGCAGTTCCGAATTGAACGGCAAGCCACAACCACCGCCTGTGCGATCGCCCAACGTAGTCACATTCGGCAGGGGATAGACCTTGAGCACGAAATCGTTCGCCGCACTGTAGCAACGACGGTTGGTCAGCACTACCACGGGGCGCAACCAACGTATTCCCTCCGAGGGTTCGAGATACTGTGGATAGAGCTCCGAGAAATCATCATGCCCTCGGCCTGTTTTATGCTGCACATAGCCCACCAACCGCTTCTCCTCGATGAAACGGGAGGCGATGCGTTCCGCATTCGAGAGCAGACCGCCACTATTGTTGCGGATGTCGAGAATCAATCCTTTACAATCCCTGAACTGATAGAAGATGTGGTTGAGGGCATTGTTGCCCGCCGAAGAGGAAAAGCTACCATAATAAATATAGCCAATCTGCCCGTCGCACAGCGTCGTGTAACGCAAACCGCCGGCAATGGCGTAATCGGTACCTATATAATTATCTTCAATCAGATCCCAGTCGAAATTCTCCGGATAATCAAGGTACCAATCCCAATAGCGAGAGGTATTGAAATAGGAGTAGAGGTTGGTGTGCCCATCCTTCAGCTCCTGAAGCATGTTGCCCAGCGTGTCGAAGAGCGCATACTGATTCATCGTGTCAGTAATCAAAGTGGCATAACGTTGATGCACCGCATCCCAATCCACCGCTTTATAGGAGAAGAAGCAGTAGTTCTCATCCATGATCTTCCAAAGCGCCTCGAAGTTGGCACGGGGCGAACGATCGTATTCGTCGGCCTTTTCACAGGAGGAAAGGCATAATAATGACCCCAGGATAAGGATACACATCCTGATTGTAGAGACGTAGTGCGCTACGTCTCTACGAATTGAGGACGTATCAAAATGTATTCGTGTCATTGCGGGCTTTGACCCACAATCCCTTACTGTTGCGTCCCTACTTGTTAATTGCTTATTCCTCATTCCTAACTCCTCTTTCATTAATAATACGCACTACGGGATGGGGCGGTTGCTCCTTTGCGGAAGAGCGAGGCAACCTTCACCGTCTCCACCGCCAAACCAATCACGAAACTACGGGAGACCACATGCGACTGAATTGCATTGAGATCTGTCCGATAATAGTTGCCGAGAAAACCGACACGGAGCGTCAAGGCTCCCACCGGAAAATCAGCGGTCAGCAACTGTTGATAGGCCCATTTGTTGTGAAACGAATTGAACTGCACCACCCCGGCATGATTCCCCAGATCGAAAATCTCATAATAGGACTGGTTGTAATGGGGCGAGAAGCAGACACCGGCGAATGGAATCGCCCCTTGATAACGTAAGTGGATGGGATACCCCTTGATGCGCAACGTGTAAAGGACCATCGCCGAGAGACGCAAATCAGCATCCGCCTTGGTGGAGGCGGGGTTGTTGCCGTTGCGGGTGTTGTAGATAAAGCCTAACCATCCCTGTGCCATCGCTCCAGCTAAAAACTGCAAATCGGGTAGGGGAGTGGTGAAATGATAATGATACCCCAAACTGTAGGTGGCGAAGCCTGCCAAGTCCGTAGCGGTAGCGGCACCGTTCTCCGTGCGAGCCAATTCGCCCCGAAAAAGCTGCTGCCGGGAGATGCGTTGATCGGCCAGGCGAGTCATCTGCATCCGCTCATGCAGCACACTGAACCCTGCACCGGTGTAATTGCGCTCGGGCGCGCCGGGAGAGAGGTAGGTGTCCATCAAATTATAGCCTCCCATACCAACTAACGTCGCACTATTGGTGGAACGAGGCAGTGGCTCTGTTTGTGCCGAAAGGGAGCTCATCCCCAAGAGGCACATAGTCACCCATGCACAGAATAGCAGCCTCATCCTATTCATCAAAAAGTTTCATCTGTCCGGTAATCTCGTCCAAAATATCAGATTGGCTCTGGGGGACTTCATCGATAGACGCCTCATCGTCTGTCGGCTCATCCAAAGGCACTTCACGCTCCTGGGTCGGGAAACGTGTCGGCTCCAATTCTTCCACCTCAGCCACCAAGTAGTTGCTCACCCGTTTGCCACGCGCCTTGAAGCCCTTCACGCCCACAAACTCCTCGGCATCGATCTCCAACGGCTCACGGAAAGCGTCAGCTCCGCCGAAGCGTACCGCAATGCGAGGATAACACTCATCGGTCAAGAGCATCAAATAGCTTTTGGGATTGTCACCCAAGAAATTCTGTTTCTTGCCAGATACCTCCAGTTGGAAACGTTTCAAGTAGCAGTATTTCTGATCCGCATCGTAGAGCACGGCTGTCCAAACTTTCTGCGACTGGTATTTCTCGATCACCTGAATATCGGACTCATAGTGGTTGCTGAGATCGAAGTTCGTCGCATAGAAATCGCCGTTCGGCTGGATCACCAAGATCTGATCCTCGCTGTGGAACTCGCCCAACTCCTCGCCTCTGCCGTCATAGTTGAGGCGCAGTACATCCCGATCGAACCAGACCATCCGGCCACCCAACGTCGAGGAGCCGCGCTGTTTGAGTGTGATCTTGTGTATATCGGCCTTGGTCAAGATATTACCCATCGAGCCTCGTCCCTTGATAGCGATCTCGCTAAAGTCTTTCTCGAAAACCAATAGCTTCTGTCGGGGCTTCGGCTTCAGGATTACCTTCACCGTCTCCGCCTCACCATTCGGGTTGGCACTGAAATAGAGAATGCGCGAACCCTCTGTCCCTCGGGTCAAGTCATACTCCTTATCGCGTGCGGCACTGGTCACGGCGAAACGTTTGATGTAGTTGGTGCCCACCTTGCCATCCCGATAGACCACGTTGTAGATCGTACGGGTATCGTTGCGTTTATACACATTGACGTAGAGCACATCCTTGCCGATAAACATCTTGTCGGCCACCTTCACAATCTTGTAAGTACCATTGCGATAGAAGATAATCACATCGTCAATGTCTGAACAGTTGCAAATGAACTCATCCTTCTTCAGGCTCATACCGATGAAGCCCTCCTGCCGGTTGATGTAGAGCTTCTCGTTGGCCTCCGCCACCTTCGTTGCCTCGATCGTATCGAAATTGCGGATCTCCGTGCGACGGGGATAGTCTTTGCCATATTTCTCTTTCAGCATCCGGAACCAGTCGATGGTGTAATCCACGATGTGCGCCAAATGGTCGTTCAGCTTGGCGATCTGTTGTAAGGTTTGCGCAATGAAGTCGTTGCATTTATCGGCGTTGAACTTCAAGATGCGTCCCATCTTGATCTCCATCAGTTTGAGAATATCTTCCCGGGTCACTTCCCGCACGAGATTCGGCTTGAAAGGCTCCAAGCGGCTGTCGATGTGCGCTACCGCCTCATCCATGTTCGCTGCATTCTCAAACTCCCGATCCTTATAGATCCGCTCCTCGATGAAGATCTTCTCCAACGAAGCGAAGAAGAGCGCCTCCTCCTGCTCCTGTTTTTGGATCTCCAACTCTCTGCGCAACAAGCCCAACGTGCGATCCGTGGAATGGCGCAGCACATCGCTAACGGTCAGGAAGTGCGGCTTGTCATCTTGAATCACGCAGCAGTTGGGCGAGATGTTGATCTCGCAATCGGTGAAGGCATAAAGCGCATCAATCGTCTTATCCGAAGAGACACCCGGTGCCAAGTGCACCAAGATCTCTACCTCCTTCGCCGTGTTGTCGTCCACCTTCTTGATTTTGATCTTACCCTTGTCGTTGGCCTTCAAGATGCTCTCGATCACGGTTGAGGTGGTCTTGCCATACGGAATCTCAGAAATGACGAGTGTCTTGTTGTCGATCTTGCCAATCTTGGCGCGCACCTTCACGGAGCCGCCTCGCTCGCCATCGTTGTATTTCGCGACATCGATCGAGCCACCTGTCTGGAAATCGGGATAAAGCCGGAACGGCTCTCCCCGCAGATAGGCGATCGACGCTTCCAACAGCTCATTGAAATTATGGGGAAGGATCTTGGACGAGAGACCGACCGCAATGCCCTCCACCCCCTGCGCCAGCAACAGGGGGAACTTCACCGGCAACGTGACCGGCTCTTTGTTACGCCCGTCGTAGGAGAGTTGCCACTGCGTGGTCTTCGGATTGAAAACGGTTTCTAACGCAAACTTCGAGAGGCGTGCCTCGATGTAACGAGGGGCAGCGGCGCCATCGCCCGTCAGGATGTTTCCCCAGTTTCCTTGGCAGTCGATCAGTAGCTCCTTCTGTCCCAACTGCACCAACGCATCACCGATAGAAGCATCGCCATGCGGGTGAAACTGCATGGTGTGACCGACGATGTTGGCCACTTTGTTGTAGCGTCCATCGTCGAGGCGGCGCATCGAGTGCAAAATGCGTCGTTGCACCGGTTTCAATCCATCGTTGATGTGGGGAACGGCACGTTCCAAGATCACGTAAGAGGCATAATCCAGAAACCAATTCTGATACATGCCCGACAGGTGATAGGTCACCTTCGCGTCGCCTTTCACCGGGGCCTTATAGTCGGAATGCCCCGCCTCCTCTTGTACCTCGGTGTTCTCCTCCGCTTGTGAAGGGATATTCTCCTCCTGTTCGTTATAATCGTCTTCTTTATCTTCCGGTCTCATACTGCTGGCTCTGTTTTCAGGCGGTAAAGTTACGCATTATTTCTCGATATCAAAGCGATGGATCTCCGGGGTCTGCTTGGTATAGGGTGTCCAAGGGGCCAATCCCTTGCCATTCGGATCGCCACTGCGCATGAAGTTCGTCCAATAATCCAACATCGTCTCGCTCAATCGGCCATCCGCCTCAGTGAAAGGTCGCCAGCAACGTTTCCACGTGCCGAACACGAACCAAAGCTCCGAGGAGTGGAACGCACCACAGTTATCACCGGGCAGGGCGCGGGCAAAATGGTAGATGTAGGCCGGTTTCGCTCCATGCTTCACCCGCTCTAACGAGAAATCGCCATAGCTCTGCCCCGTCTTGAAAATCGCCATGTCGTTCTCCGTGCCACCCAGCATGTAGGAGCGCTCCGGCAAACGACCCGCCTTTGTCGCCTCGCCAAAACCCTCCGTCAAAACATAACCATCCAAGATCGGTTGCATCAGGCGCCAACCTTTTTGCTTCTTCATCCAGTCGCCATGCAAGGCCTGCATCTCTTCTAAGGTCAGGGCACGCAACTCCTCGGCGGTGCGATTGCCGAAAATCTCTACGCCCACCTGCTCGGCAGCCGCCAAGGATTCCGTAGGGTCAATCGCCTCCAAGCCACCCCCGCTCTGGATGATGGCCCGCTGGAACTTCCCCTTTGTCAACGGGCTGGCAGAGAGGCAACGCACACTCATCGCCCCGGCACTCTGGCCAAAGAGGGTGATATTCTCCGGATCGCCACCAAACTGACGGATGTTCTGACGCACCCATTCCAAGGCCGCCAACTGATCGAGCAGGCCGTAATTGCCCGATACCTTCTGTGGGTTCTCCTGGCTCAACGCCGGATGCGAGATGAAGCCCAACAATCCTAATCGGTAGTTGATGGTCACCAAGACGATACCTCGTTTGGCATAGGCTTCCCCATCAAACTCCTTCTCATAACCGTAGCCACCACTGAAGGCACCACCATGAATCCAGACCGCCACCGGCAGCTTGGCATCCAACTGCCCCGAAGCGGGTGTCCAGACGTTGAGGTAAAGACAATCCTCGCTACGCACGGGATCACCTTCGGCATAAAACTCCTTATAATAATTGACTTGCCCATCGGGGGTTGGACTATCTACCCGATCGGGTTGAATAGAGGCGGGACCGAATTTATCCGCCTTCATCACACCCATCCAAGGAATCACCGGTTGAGGTGCTTTCCATCGCAGATCTCCCACAGGTGGAGCCGCAAACGGAATCCCTTTATAAATCAACACACCAGCCGTCTCAGTCGGCACTCCTTGAATCTTTCCGCCGGAGACCGTAAGCACCGGCTCCTCCGCACTCATATGGATCGCGAGGCTCGCCAAGCAAGCCAAGATCCAACATTTACAATGGTCCATTCTCTTTTTCATGGAATTTAGTTTTTAATTACGGCCGTAAATATAGCCAATAAATATTGTTTATCCGCTATCTTTTCTCTTACTTTGCCGGGAATAAAAAAGAACGCATGCAGATTATCGTCAACAACAAAGCAATGGAAATGGCCGAAGGCAGCACACTCAGCGCACTGGCCGAAGCCTTGCGGCTCCCGGAGAAAGGGGTGGCCGTAGCGGTCAACAATCAAATGATCCCTCGTGAGGAATGGAGCGCGACGAGCCTCCAAGAAGGGGCCCAGGTCGTCGTCATCAAAGCGGCTTGCGGCGGATAAGATACAAACGATTCAAGCAAATCAGAGATAAATGGAAAAATTAACGATCGCGGGAAAGAGCTTCTCTTCCCGCCTGTTTTTAGGTACTGGTAAGTTCCGCTCCAACGAGTTGATGGAGCAAGCGATCCGGACTTCCGGTTCAGAGATGGTGACTGTCGCCATGAAACGGATCGACTTAGAGAATCCGGAGGATGATATGTTGCGCCACATCACGCATGAGCATATCCAACTCCTGCCCAATACCTCCGGTGTGCGCGACGCCGAGGAGGCGGTCTTCGCCGCGCAGATGGCCCGGGAGGCGTTCGGCACCAACTGGCTGAAACTGGAGATCCATCCCGATCCGCGCTACCTGTTGCCCGACTCGATTGAAACGTTGAAAGCGACGGAGAAACTGGTGAAGTTGGGCTTCGTCGTGCTGCCCTATTGCCAGGCTGATCCTGTCTTGTGCAAGCGATTGGAGGAGGCAGGCGCCGCTACCGTGATGCCGCTTGGCGCACCGATTGGCACAAATCGCGGCTTGCGCACGAAAGATTTCTTGCAGATTATCATTGAGCAAGCGGGTGTTCCCGTCGTGGTAGATGCCGGTATTGGTTCGCCCAGCCACGCAGCCGAGGCGATGGAATTGGGTGCCTCTGCCGTCTTGGTCAATACGGCGATTGCAATCGCCGCTGATCCTGTCCGCATGGCCAATGCGTTCCGACAGGCTGTGGAGGCGGGTCGAGAGGCTTACGAGGCCGGATTGGGCAGTGTCAGCGCCAACTTCGAGGCCAACGCCTCCTCGCCGCTGACGGCGTTCTTGCAGTAAAATCAGAAAACAGCATTCATCTATAAAACATTCATTTAATGTTCTCAGAAGTATTAGAAAAGATTGATTGGGATGCCACGACGGAGGCCATCTACGCCAAGAGCGATGCAGACGTACGCCGCGCATTGGCGAAGAGCCACCTCGATGTAGAGGACTTCATGGCCTTGATCTCTCCTGCCGCTGAACCCTATTTGGAGACGATGGCGCAACTCAGCTATCGTTACACCCGTGAGCGGTTTGGCAACACGATGCAGATCTTCATCCCGCTCTATATCACCAACTCCTGCACCAACTCGTGCGTCTATTGCGGTTTCCACGTGAGCAACCCCATGAAGCGCGTCATCTTGACGGAGGAGGAGATGGTCAACGAATACAAGGCCATCAAGCAGCTCGGCCCGTTCGAGAACCTGCTGATCGTGACGGGCGAGAACCCGGTGAAGGCCGGTGTGCCCTACCTCGCCCGTGCGCTCGACCTGGCGCGCCCCTATTTCTCCAACCTCAAGATCGAGGTGATGCCTCTCTCCGTGGAGGAGTATGAGGAGTTGACGCACCACGGCATGAACGGCGTGATCTGTTTTCAGGAGACCTATCACAAGGCGAATTATAACATCTACCATCCCCGTGGCATGAAGGCCAACTTCGAGTGGCGCGTGAACGGCTTCGACCGTATGGGGCAGGCCGGCGTGCACTCCATCGGCATGGGTGTCTTGGTGGGCTTGGAAAAGGAGTGGCGCACCGACATCACCATGATGGCGCATCACCTGCGCTACCTGCAAAAGCATTATTGGAAAACGAAATACAGCTTCAACTTCCCGCGGATGCGCCCCTCGGAGAATGGCGGCTTCCAGCCCAACGTCGTGATGAGCGACCGTGAGTTGGCACAGGTCACCTTCGCCACCCGCATCTTCGACCACGATGTCGATATCTCCTATTCCACCCGCGAGAGTGCCTCCTTCCGCGACCACATGGCGCGCCTCGGCGTAACCACGATGAGCGCGGAGAGCAAGACCGATCCGGGAGGCTACTATTCCTATCCGCAGGCGTTGGAGCAGTTCCACGTCAGCGACGAGCGCAAGACGGGCGAGGTAGCCGCTGCCCTGCGTGCCCTCGGCATCGAGCCGGTCTGGAAAGACTGGGATCAATCATTCGATGAGTTGACCTGCCGCAAGTAGGGACGCAAGGTCTTTGCGTCCGCTAATTGGGACAAAAGGTCAGCGATACCGCCCCACGTCATTGGGCTGACGCAACGCATAGCGGCGATCGGAGGGCGAGCAGCCGCATTCCCGCTGATAGAAATGATACAAATTGGTGTGCGAACCGATACCGGCACGTGCACCAATTTTTGTAATCGGCAGATTGCTGTAACGCAGCAGCTCATCGGCGCGCGTCAACATCCAGCGTGTGCGAAACTCCTCGTTGGTCATTCCCGTCAGCAGGAAGATAAAGCCGTTCAGCTCCAAGGGCAACACCCCCAGCTCCTTGCAGAAGCCAGACACCGAAATTCCTCCCCGATGCAGGCGGTCGATGTAGAGATCGAGTATCTCAATGCCCGAAGGCTTCGAGCGGTCGGGCAGCTTCACGTAGGTCACCTGGTTTTCCACATAGCGACGCTCCTCGGTGAACACCGAGCGATAGAGCTGCTCAAACGCAAATTGCGGCTTCCGAGGCAGCGCTGCATGGGGCACATAGCGCTTGCGCTGCAATTCTTTGTCCTCCTTATGGCTCCTTCCATACCATCTGTCTTTGACTTTGTGCTTTCCTTTCAACATATCCCTTCCATTAAATGAGACAAAAATAACCAATTTTCCCCTTTTGCAGAGACTTTATACTGTCTAATTATATAAAAGGATAATATTTATGCCGTAGATATTATCCTTTTATATAACAGGACAATATTTCATGCAGTAGATATTATCCCTATATATAACAAGATAATATTTCACGCTGTAGATATTATCCTTATATATAACGGGGTAATATTTCACGCTGTAAATATTATCTTGTTATATAAAAAGATAATATTGTTTGTAGTAGATATTATCTTATTATATAAATGGATAATATATTCAGGTTGCTCCAAGACCCTTTACGCTGTAAACGTGCCAATGGCCAACCGCGATGGGCCTCTCGCTGGCTGCGGGATGCGAGGAAAGGACATACGCAGCTCGTAATACAGCGTTTCTAAGGAAAATACGACCTAAATCAGATTATCTCAAATCAATCGCCTATCTTTGCGACATGAGATCAACGAAAGAATATACACAACTTTTACGTAACTACCGAGACAAGAATGCCGCAAAGTACAACATCACACGGATGGGCATCTTCGGGTCGGTCGCAAGAGGTGAGCAAACCGAGGATAGCGACGTGGATGTTTATGTGGAGACCTCAACACCGAATCTTTTCGCTTTGGTGCATATCAAAGAAGAATTGCAAGCGCTCTTCGGTTGCTCAGTTGATTTAGTGCGTCTGCGTGATCACATGGACGCTCTTTTACGAACTCGCATTGAAAAAGAAGGAATATATGTTTGACAAAGAGCTTATCCAATCCATACTCCGCAAGATTCAAAAAGCGTTGGAAACAATTCTTCAACGGGCAGAAACAATCCATACGTCCAACGATTTCTTAACAACGCCCAGTGGTGTTGAGCGATTGGAAAGGTGTGATGGGCATGCGAGATATTATCGCTCATCACTATTTCGATATTGATGCAGGAATCGTTTTCGAGGTCATTAAGGATCAATTACCTGTAGTTAAAAGCACCATAGATAGGATGCTTTTAGATAATGCGTAAATCAAGATTTATATCGTCTGAAAACAATCCAAGAGAAAAGTAGCATGGCAGTGAAGGCGATGCTGGTGGTCATGGCGGAGCCAAACACACCATAGGCGGGGATCAGCAACGAACCAGCCAATAAAAGTGTCACCAAGCCGACGGCGGAGCTGGCAGCACTCCAACGGATGCGCCCGCTGCCAATGAAATAATGACTCAACACGCTGTTGCATCCCAACGTCACGATGCCAACGGATAGTCCTAAGATCACCTGCCGGATCCCGGCGAACTCCGCATTGAAAAGCCACTCCGTGTAGAATCTTTCCGGGATACAGACGATAATCCCCATCACCAAAGCCAACGCCAAGGCCGTGAGTCGCAAGAGGCGAAGCGTGATCTGCCGTTGCGTCCGGCTATCGGTTGTTTTCGCCACCTCTCCATATTCAATAAAGCTGACGCTGCGACTGATGTGCCAGACGCTTTCCGCGATCTTAGTACCTGCATCCAAGAGGCCCACGCTGCCCAATCCACCGAACCGCTCCACCAAGAAATAGTTCAGGCGGGTTGTGCAGTTCTCCGCTAAATTATCCGCACCCGCCCACAATCCGTAAGCAAACATTTCTCGCAAAAGGCGAGGGGTGGCGACGGGCTGCTCCAAAGGTCGCTCCTGGCGCACGTAAGGCCATAAGCGCAGCGCACTCACAACAAACGCAATGCCATTGGTCACGAATAATCCGGCTACATAGGCTCCTACGGTGGGTAGGTGTAACCCGTAATAAAATCCCATCAAGACAAAGAACAGCAATCCGCCTTGCAGCATGAAGGTCAGGTTGAAGCCCTTGATGTCATCCTTTCCCAACAGGAAACGGGCGTTAGCCGTCACATACGAATTGAGCATCGCCAAGAGGCAGATCGCTACCTCGTAGCCTTTCGGCAGGAAGCCGATCAACGCCATCGCGCTACAGGCCACCACCGAGCCGAGCGGCACCCACAGGTAAGCGGGTCGCATCACGGCGCGCATCGAATAGCGATGCATGAAATAAACCAAGGTGTTGCCCGAGAGAATGCCGTTGAAGATCACCACCAAGTTCATGGAGGCTACGATCAAGCCCACCAATCCCACGCCCTCAATGCCCAACACCCGTGCGTTGACAAAAATCAGCGCCAAGTTGAGGAGAGCGATCAGATAGCGTGTGCCGATGGTGCCTAAGATCTTCTTGAGCATAGAGTAGGGGGGAGATCAAAGCCGTAATCCATCCAACAGGCGCACATAGAGGTCGATCGCCTCGCGGATCTCCATGTCGCAGATATATTCATCCGCCCCGTGCGAGCGAGCGGAATCACCAGGTCCCATCTTGACAGAGGGGAAACGCATCAGCGCCTGATCGCTCAACGTAGGTGAGCCAAAAGGCTCCAATCCCATCAACGTCGCCCGGCGTACAAATGGATGATCGAGCGGCGTGCGGGAGGAGCTGAGCCGGAAACTGCGGGCCTTCACCTCGCATTGCACCTGCTGGCTGATCAGGTCGAACAGCTGCTCGTTGGTATAGCACTCGTTGGAACGAATATCCACCGTAAACTCACAACGGTCGGGCACGACATTATGCTGCGTACCGGCATGGATAATCGTCACGGTCATCTTTACCGGTCCCAAGAAATCGCTCGCCTCCGGAAATTGATAGCTGCTGAACCAAGCGATATCTTTCATCGCCTCGGTAATGGCGTTGATGCCTTCGTTGCGTGCGGCATGACCGGCCTTTCCTTTGGCCACACAATCCAATACCATCAGCCCCTTCTCCGCTACGGCAGGACGCATCCCGGTTGGTTCGCCCACCACCGCAAAAGCGATGGGTGGCAACTCCGGCAACACGCTCTCAATGCCATTCTTGCCCGATACCTCCTCCTCGCAAGAGGCCAAGAAGATCAAGTTATAGGACTGCTCCCGCTCCGCCAATTGGCAGAAAGCGGCATAAAGCGATACCACGCTGGCACCCGCATCATTGCTGCCTAAGCCATAGAGACGCCCCTCCTCATCCTCTTCCGGGGTGAAGGGATCACGGCTCCAACCGGCTGCCGGTTTCACGGTGTCAATATGGGAATTGAGTAGGAGGGTAGGCTTTCCGAAATCGAAATCGGGGGCGATCAGCCACAGGTTGTTTCCCTTGCGAAACACCTTCTGTCCATTTTGTTGCCATTGGGCTTGTAAATAATCGGCAACGGATTGCTCATCCCGACTGAACGAGGGCAGAGCAATCATCCCTTTCAATAAATCTATCGCTTCGTAATAATTCTCCATATCGCTTGTTTAGTTTAAGAGTTGATCCACCACCTCCCGGTCTCGCATCAGTTGTGCCTTCAAGGCCTCCAAAGAGTCGAACTTCTCATCGCCTCGCACAAAATGCGCGAAAGAAACCCGGATCGGATCGTTATAAATATCACCTGAAAAATGCAGGATATGCACTTCGATCGAAAGCTGGGTGCCGTTATCCAACGTAGGACGACTGCCGATGTAGAGCATCCCTTTATACCGCTGACCTGCCACCTCTACCCAGACGGCATACACACCAATGCCTGGAAGTAATTGCATGGGATCATCTGGCTGGATATTCGCTGTGGGGAAACCCAACGTGCGTCCTACTTTGTAGCCGCTGACGATCCGTCCGCTGATGTGATAGGCATAGGTCAGCAATTGCGCCGCACGTTCCACCTTGCCCTCTTGCACCAATCGACGAATCTCTGATGAGCTGACAGCGGTATGACCCGCATCAAAAGCCGCAGCCTTTAAAATCTCGATTCCCCAACGCTGTCCATATTCCACATATTGCTCAAATCCATCCCTACGATCATGCCCGAAGCGGTGGTCATAGCCAATCACCAATCCTTTCACTCGCCATTGCGTAGCTAAGATCCGCAAGAAGGCCTCCGCCGAGAGTTGAGAAAGTTCCTCCGTGAAGTCAAGCACGATGCAATAATCCACACCCGTTGTAGCCAACAGACGCAGTTTATCCGCAAAGCTATTGAGTAATCGAGGCTGATAGGCTTGTTGCAACACCGATCTCGGATGGGTGGGAAAGGTAATCACAGCGGAAGGTAATCCCCGTTGGGCAGCGGCGGCCTTCACCTCATCAATCAAGAAACGATGCCCCAAATGTACCCCATCAAAAAAGCCGATCGTTGCCATCACGCCCGGTTCGGTGATGGCTTGTGTATCGTGGATAACTCTCATGTGGCTGTTTATTCTCCTTTATATAGCAATGAGAGCATGGTCATATCATCGTATTGTGTCGCTCCATCCACAAACGCACTGACTCGCTGTTCCATCCGCCCGATCATCGCCTTGGCCGAAGCAGAAGCTTGGGAACAGGTCTCGATCAAGCGCGCATCACCAAACAATTCTCCTTTCGGGTTCATCGCCTCGCTAATGCCATCCGTATAAAGGAAAAGGCTGTCGCCCGGCTCTAAATGGATCGTGCGCTCATTGTAAGGCAAACCAGACATCACGCCTAAGGCCATGTTGCCCGTTACCGGCAACATCTCAGCCGTTTCTCCCTTGCGAATCCACACCGGTCGGTTATGTCCGCCATTGCTATACACCACGTCACCCGTATGGATATTCAAAACCGCATAGAAAACGGTCACGAACATGCCATTGACGCTCTCGTTACACAATAGGTTGTTGGATTCGCTGAGGCAAGTGGCCGGAGAGTGTTGTCGCAAAGCGGTTGCCCGGATGACTGTACGACTGATCGCCATAAAGATAGCCGCCGGAACGCCTTTGTCGGACACATCCGCTATGGTAAAACCCAAATGATGCTCATCGACCATGAAGAAATCATAGAAATCGCCACCCACCGCCTTGGCCGCGTTCATCGTCGCGTAAATATCGAAGGGTACGCTCTCCGGGAAGGCGGGAAACACCTTCGGCAAGATGGATTGCTGGATCTCTCGGGCCACATTCAGGTCATACTGAATCTCCTCCAACTGCGAATGCTCGGCTTGCGCTTTCTTGATAAAGGAGATCTGCTCCACCGCCTTTTGGATGGTTCGCTCCAGGTCCTCCATATCAATCGGCTTCATGGCGAAGTCGAAAGCTCCATGGTTCATGGCCGTACGGATATTATCCATATCGCCATAGGCAGAAACCATGATACATTTCATGGCCGGATTGCGCATCTCGTTGATCTTCGTGAGCAACGTCAAGCCATCCATCTCCGGCATGTTGATGTCGCTCAAGATAATATCAAAATCAGGATGCTCCAAGATTAACTTGAGCGCCTCTAAACCATTGTGCGCAAAAGAAAACTCATACTCTCCCTTGCGGATCTTTCGGCGGAAATACTGGGTGAGCAAAGACTCTAAATCCTGCTCGTCGTCAACACTTAATATCTTGATTGCCATGGTCGATATATTTATTTCGTCACGGGGATACGGATCGTGAAACGGGTGAACTTACCCTCCTCCGAATCTACCTGGATTGTTCCTTTATGTTTCTCTTCGATGATGGTGCGGGTGATGGAAAGCCCTAAGCCCGTGCCTTCGCCCGCTGGCTTAGTGGTATAGAAGGGTTTGAATATCTGCTCTTTGACCGCATCCGGCATACCGGTTCCATTGTCTTCGATCTGCAAGCAAATCTGATCTCCCTCTTGCCGCAACGAGACAGCGATCACCGGATCAAACCCTACAGCGGCACATTTGCTCTTGTTGTAAACCGCATAACAGGCGTTGTTCATCAGATTGAGCACGGCACGACTGAAGTCTTGCGGTACGACTCGTTGCAAGGGAAGCCCTGTGGCATACTCCTCACGAATGGTCAGGTTGAAGCCTTTGTAATTCGCACGCATCGAATGGTAGGAGAGCCATACATACTCCTTCACTAACTTGGCTAAATCAGTTGGGATGAATTCATCCTCCTTGCCACGGGAATAAAGCAAGATTCCTCGGATAATGCTGATGGCCCGGTTGCCGTGCTCCTCAATCTTCTGGAGGTTGGCGTGAAGGTCACCCACGATCTCATCCAATTCCTCGTTGAGTTCGGCCACACGCTGTTTGGCTTCCGGGGTAAGCAGCTCTTGCTCCTCCGCCACGATGTCTTGTAAATCCTCCACTAACTTCGCAGACAGTTTACTGAAATTGATCACGAAGTTCAGTGGATTCTGTATCTCATGCGCGATACCCGCACTCAACATGCCCAACGATGAGAGCTTCTCCAAGCTGCTCACCTGCATCCGCAATCGCTCTATTTCTTTGTTTGGCTCATCCATGTGTCTGTTCCTCCTCTTCTGGTTCTTCCTGCTCAGGCTTTTTATGTTGCTTGAGTTGATAAATGGGCAGGCTGATCAAGAATTGGGAGTATTCACCCTTCTGGCTCTCCACAGCGATACTGCCTCGATGGTTCTGGACGATCTCTCGGCAGAGATAAAGGCCCACACCGGCCGCCTCGCCCGTGGTCTTCGTCGTAAAGAAGGGGGCAAAAATCTTATCCTTGATCTTCTCGTCAATACCGGTTCCGTTATCCCGGATAGTGATATCCAACTGATCGCCATTTACCTTCAATCCTAAATAGATTTCCGGGCTATAGGCCACCTGCTCTGCCTTGCGCAATACCGCATACATGGCGTTCTTCAACACCCCATCAATCGCCTTGCCTAACTCGTCGGCATTCACCTCCATCATCAGCGAGAGATTCAGGTTGTCGAATACGATGCGTACATTTTTCTCCTGGATCTCTTTCTCGTAGCTCTTCTTCAGCTTCTCTAAAGCAATCCGGCAGAGGGTATTCATATTGGTGAGAATCAAGACGCCTACCCGATCCTTCAACAGCTCCTCCATTGCCTTCACGATGCGAACGGTGTTATAGCCATGAGCGGAAATCTTCTGCAAATTATCGCTCATCATGTCGAGCAACTCCTCAGAGTCCTCATAGACATCCTGCGGTATTTTGCTTTTCTGACTCTCCAAGTTTTCTCGTAATTCCTTCGCTAAGCCTTCGGAGAGGCTGGCGAAGTTGTTGATGTAATTCAATGGGTTGAGGATGCGATCCACCAAGCCTTGTGTCAGCTGACCGACTGTGGCCATCCGCTCCTTGCGCACTAACTCATCCTGTGCTTCGGAAAGGGCCGAAAGGGCAGCCGCTAACTTGTCCGATTCCTCTTGGATGGCATCTTTCTCCGAGCGGATCTGCTCTGTGCGTTCCTCCATCTCCTTCGCCAAATCCTCCTTGATGGACAACTTTCGTTTCAGAATAGCTTTGTAAATCAACAAAGAGACCGTACAAATCAAGGTTAGCGAACCTAAATCGTTTCGTCCCAAGGAAATGAAGGAGAGGGCCATAATGCACCATCCGGCATTGATCAGCCGCTCCGTGAGCTTCACCCGCCCTTCCAACTCTTTGATTTCCTCAGCTAATGTACCCATGAACTACTTGCCTATCAAAAATTAATGTTCACGCCGACTTGTGCACTGAGGCGTTGCATCGGGTAGCCATAGTAGAGCTCATACTTCTGAGCCAACAGGTTGTTCGCTTTCACATAGAAGCCGAATGTATCGTTGAGCGTATAGGTAGCCGTTAGGTTCAGCTCGTTGATGTTGTTCATTTTGTACTCATAAGTACCGTAAAATTGCGTGTAACGTCCTGTTGCCAAATAGTAATCCAAAGCTACCGCCAGCTTGTCGATCGGGCGAACCGTGATACCCGCATTCAACTCCATCTCCGGCTTTCCCCAGGCGTGCGCTAACTCCTTATCCTCACCTACACCGATCCAGTCATCGCCATACTTGGCTTTCCAACTGTTATAGACACCCTTCAACGAGAGCTCGAACAGCTGCTGATAGTTATATTTCAGGTTCGCGCCTACAAAGAACAACGTGGTGTTGATGTTGTCCATCGCCTGGCTGAAATTGCCAAACCCGTTCTCCAAATCTGGGAACTGAGGCACGAATAACACATCATCGCTTGTCATCTTATAACCGGCGAAAACATCAAACCAGAAGCCCGGTGCCACGCCGCTCTTGATGCCTACGATTGCATCCAACCAATTCTGCGAGGGTCGCAACTCACGTGTCGGATCCAAGTAGCGGTTGATCTTCGACATTTCGTACATGCTGTTGGAGTAGAGCTTGCCATTGGCTGTCAGATAAAACTCGGTCTTGTCAGCCACGGTTGCGTTGATTGCAACATTTGGAGAGGCCATGAAGAGGTCCTCCTCACCCGTCTTCAGCATCACGTTGGCGCCCAGCTTCACGTTCCAGTTCTCGCCACCTACCTTATAATAAGGTGAGAGCATCACCTCAGCGTGATTCTCGAACTCGCAGAAATAGAGGCCTCCGTCCGACATTGTTTTCTCCGCTGGCAAGCTGTAGTTGAAATACTCCACCAAGCCGCCCAAGCCAAAGCGCATAGTCTCGTTAAAGCCCTTGCTCACGTCAAACTTCGCCTCGAAGGTGTTCTCTTTCGGGCCATCCGTATCTTTCGAGATCCCATATTTATGCGAGAAGTTGACAAAGCCCAAGTCCACCAAGTAAGCCAAATCGGCACCCTCTTTCGATTCAATGCCAAAAGAGGCGGCAATGGTCTGGTTCACCTGGTTCGTCTCCCGATCGAATCCTTCCTGCGAGGATACTACGTCCTCCAACGTGGAGCTTGTCCAGTATTCCAGCGGATCATGATAACCATAATAGTTAAACGCCGAATAACCGTAGTTTAACTTCAAGTTAAGTATGGCTTTGTCGAACGTATGTCCATAAGTAATTCCACCTAAGTTGTCGTTGATCTTGGCCTTCACCTTCTCATCCTCCAGCTGGATGTATTTCACGTTGCCATTAGCCGAACGATGCGAGAAAGCGATGCTCAGCTGATCCCGCTCCGTGCTGAGCGCATGATAGCCAAAGTCGCCATTGAGGTTCATGAAGGTGCCCGCTCCGAAACGCAAGTAACCTCTCCGTTTGTTATAATCCATCTGGGTCATGATATTGCCCGAGGGGAGCACGCTGATCTGCTGCTCCGGATCCATCGCTAAGGTATAATCGGAATAATCAATGGGAATCTTCCGCACCTCCGGCTCCTTCACCACCGGGAGCGTGCTCACCTTATTGGCATCCTGCACCGAAGGATCATACTCGCGCTCCAGCGTCAGCTGGCGGTTCAGATCCTGTTCCTTCTTCTTGTCCTCCTGTGCGTTGGCAAAGAGGGAAACCCCCACTGCCGCCAACAGGCATACGATTCTCACACTATATCTTGTCTTCTTCATCGTCTTACTACTTTAATTTTCCCAATCTATCCTCAATCATCGCGTCAATCTCCGCATTGCCCTTGTAGTTGTTTTGCAAGCTGTTCAGATAGACACGTGCTTGCACCTCATCACCTTGGCGAATGTAAATATCTGCCCAAAGGATGAAGCCACGCGCCAACCAATATTGATGTGGTGTGCCGTTCTTTGCGAAGTCTTCTAACACCTTTATCGCCTCGCTATCCTTCTGCTGATCGTAGTAAAGCTGAGCCAACCGATATTTCGCTTCAGCGCCTTGTACCGTACGGGTATCTTTGCTCAACTCCTTCCAGTCAGCCAACGCTTTCGCCTCTTGGTTCAACCCTACGTAGGCCTTAGCCCGTACATAGCGAGCCTCCGACATCACCTCAGGAGAGAGTTTCGCCTCTTTCAACAAAGCCGTAGCGGCCTCGACTGCCTCGGCCAACTGCCCTGTCTGCTCCGCGCAACGCATCGCACCTAACTTGGCAGCCTCCTTGTTCTCAGGAGTCTCTGCCACCTGCAACAGCTGATCGAAGCGTTTCATGGCTGCCTCATACTCCTTTTGCAAATAAAGAATCTCTGCCGCACGTGCCACCGACTCCTCCAAGAATTTCGGATCGCCGGCTGCGATGGCCGTTTCATAATGCGGCAAGGCGGTCTGATACTGCTTCTCCGCAAAGGCAATCGCACCTAAATAATAGTGTGCGTTCGTGTTAAAAGCCCCCATTGGGTATTGCTGCAAATAGCTCTCCAAACTACGTTGCGCACCGGCATTGTCACCCCGCATGAAGAGCTTCTCGGCGGCAATGTAGGTCAAGGAATCCTGCTCGCTCACCTCCAAGTGGATATTGCCACCCAAGGAGTTCACATAATCCGCATAGGCGTTCACGTTGTTCTGCTCCACATAAACCGATTTCAGGTCTTGCAAAGCCACCTTCGCCTCATCGCTACCCGGATAGTTGCGGATCACCGCCTTGTAAGCCTCAGCTGCCCGATCCATCTCACCGTCGTTGAAGTAGATCAAACCCAGCTGAATACCTGCTTTCGACGAGAGTGCGCTTTGCGGATATTGCTTCACTAACTGCTCGAACGTACGGGCAGCGGAGCTGTTATTGTCCAACAAGACGTAGGCACGACCCTTCTCAAACAGGGCATCATCCGCATAAGCCGAGTTGGGGAACTCACGGATCAGCTGATCCATCAGGTTGATTTTTCCCTTGTAATCCTTCTGCAAGCCCATCAAGAAGCCCTTCTGGTAGAGGGCATAATCTCCTGCACCGGGTTGCAACTGAGCGGCACGGCTATATTGCTCCTCTGCCAAAGCAAATTGCCGATTGTGGAAGAGACAGTCACCAATACGGTTATAGGCATCGGCATAGGCAGCCAGTTGCTGGTTACTCTCCAAGTTGATATACTGGCGGAAGCGATTTAATGCCTCATCATAGTCTTTCTCCTTGAAGTAGCTGTAACCCAAGTTATAATGTGCCAAGGCATACATATCGGTATTGCGTTGGCGGGTATTGTTCAGATAGATACGATAGTCGGAAATGGCTTGTCGGTAATCGCCCAATCGATAATAGGACTCACCTCTCCAGAAGTAGGCCTCATTGCGAGATTCCTCTTTGTATGCCCCCAACTCGATCGCCTGGTTGAAGCGATTGATTGCCTCCTCTAACTGTTGATTCGCAAAGGCTTGCGTACCCAACTGGAATAGGATGTCTTGCTTTGCCTCCAAGATCTTGCGACTGGGTTGCTTGATCTTCTCAATCGAAGTCAGTGCAGCTTGATAGTTCTTAGTGGTCATATAGGTCTCCACCAAATAGTCGTTCACCTTGTCGGCATATTGCGAGTTGGGAAAATCATTCAAGAAATCCTCAAAGATCGTGACGGACTCACCAAAGCCCGTGAAGTTCGTCTCGTGAATCAACAAGGCGTAATTATACATCGCCGCCTCCTTCACCTGTTTATCGAATGAGGCCGTGGCAGCCGACTCAAACGCCATGCGGGCATTGTTCTTATCTTTTAACTTCAAGTAACTCTGCCCCAAATACATGTAAGCATTTTGCGTCAAGGCATCATCGCCACTGACCGTCTTGCCTAATTGATTCACCGCCTTGGCATACTCCCCCTTGTTATAATAGCAAACACCCAACAGGTAGAGATCGCCACGCAAAGGACTATCCGTGGTCGCCACATACTGGCTCAACCACTCAATGGCTTGCGCCTCATTGCCTACATGATAGGCAGAGTTACCCATCATACGATAGACCTCACTGTTATTCTGACTGTTCGGATAGGCCGTCAACAGCTGCTTACCCTCACTGATCACCTTGCTATATTTGTTTTGGATAAAATAGATCTGCGTGATGTAGTAGAGCGATTGCTCCTTAAACTCCGGATGATCCTTCAAACGGCTGAATGCCGTCAAAGCCTCCGGGTAACGTTCCTTCGCATAATCGATATAAGCCATGTAGTAGGTTGAAGCCTCCTTGTAGCGCTTGCCAATCTGTGCAATACGTGCGAAATAGCCTCTCGCTTTCTCTAAATCATCCTGTTGCAACAAGGCGTATGCCAAACGGAAACTATACGCCTCCTGCTGTTCCGCACTAAGCACATCGATATTCGACCGATCAAACCATTGGATCGCCTCCGCATACCAACCTTCGCCAAAGTAAGTCGAACCAATCAAGAAAGCTACCTCATCCGCATGTCGAGAGGCTGGATAAGCCTCCAAGTAGCTCTCTAACAACTCCGCAGCATTCGGCCGTCCCTGCTCGTAGGCAGCAGCAACCAACATATAATCTGCCTCCTGAATCAAGTCCGCATCCGTCGCCTGCAGCTTATAAGCCGAAAGCTTGTCGATACACCCCGAGTAATTCTTCAGGCTAAACAGTTCCTTACCCTCCACGAACAAGCGGTTCGGCCCCTCCGTTTGATAAGCCCGTTGCCCACTCGCCACATGGCTACCTATCATTAGGCACAATGGAATCAATATTCTTCTCATCACTCCTTTTTTCTTTTAACAGGGCACCTAAATCCATGCCCCTCAGTTTGAATCGCAAATATAGCTATTAATCCGTTATTCACCAAGCAGTGTCCGGCAATCTGACTTATTGGCGCTTAGTTCTTTGGATAAAGACTGAAAATAGTAGTTATACGAATGCTGCATCCTGTTGGATTTACAGCTCACACCCTGCAAAGGCTCCGTCTTGGCAAGAGCGATTCGCAATTTCTCTACTAAATCTTCCAAGCTGTGCGGATCGAACAACTCCCCGTTTTCACCCGCTTGAATCAAACAAGCCGCACCCGCTGCGGATGAGCAGAGAGTGTAGCAACCCGCCAATAACGCTTCGTTGACCACAGCCCCAAAAGGTTCAAAATAGCTGGGAAGGATAAAAACTTGTCCCAGATTATAGTAAGCCAATAGGTCCACCCCTTCATGTTTACCTGCAAAATGTACACAAGGAGTCAATTCCCAGGCCTCAGCTTCCGCTTGTAAGGTTTCCCTTTCAGCCCCTTCTCCCACAAACAGCAAGACAGCATCCGGGAAAGAGGAGCGTAGCTGACAAAAGGCCTTCAGCAAGAAATGCAAATTCTTGACATCGGCTAAGCGCCCCACAAACAGAAGCACCCGTTTCCCTTGCAATTGCAATCGGCGATAAAGTGTCTGAGAGATCGGCAAAGAGGAGGCCAACAAAGCACGAAACTGCGTATCATCTTGGATGATGGGGAAATATAGCAATCGAGCGCCTCCTTTTAAATGAGCCCAATACCAATCTCTTACTGCCAAGTTGGCCAAGATAATGCCATCCAACAGCCGCACACTCAACTTGCGAGAGTTTCTTTTGACAAATCCAGAGTGACTAACCATCCCAAGGCTATCGTCACAGATAGAATACACACGCAAAGAGGGTTGAAAAAGGTATTTATAAAGTAAAATCAGTAGGGTAGAAAGATTATATTCACTGCAAATAACCACATCCGGACGGCTCTTCAACAGAATAGAGATGATCTGTAACCGCAAATTCTTAATACCGAATGCCCCTTTCTTCAGATAACGGGGCACAAAATGCAGACGCTCCGTCAACACCTGCTGCTGGAAGGATTGTTCCAACGCATTCTCAAACTCAAAATAGAACTCAGCCTCATAAAGCTCGTTCAACGAGTTAAAAAAATCAATTCGATACGGAGCAATGGCAGGATGAAATATAATGGCTTTCTGTTTCATGATCGGTAGTGTAAAATAAACTGTGTCACGCATTATTTCCTATTA
>OBLI01000855.1_pt1 | contig 31662 bp, 22 predicted proteins | sample 1519701 | NCBI WGS metagenome assembly OBLI01 (sample SAMEA3663005, study PRJEB22513) | pig gut metagenome | biome: pig gut; feature: pig-associated habitat; material: faeces | place: France | collected 2012 | reverse complement strand
AGGGAATATCCATTGCGAGCAGAAATACGATGATGATGGCGATGGCTATCAGAATCGGGTTGAAAAGTACCCACCCCAGGCGACGTTGTAGGGTCTTGGCAGCATAAAAAACGCCGAAGGTAAGGGCAAGCATGAAGTATTCGCTGCTGATGATATCCTTGATCATGTCATTCGTGTTTCTTGATGTTTATTTTTTTGCGCACCTTGTTTTCTCCCTTACTTACAACCTGGTGAGTATGTCCCGTGATAATCAGCACGATGATGGTGCTCAGCAGTGTGGCCAAGGCAATGGGCAGAATTTCTGCCTTGATCAAATCAAAATAAAGCATGAGGGCTACGCCGGGAGGCACGAAGAAAAAGCCGAGATTAGCGATGAGGAAATCGGTCAGGCCGCGCACCCATTCCAGTTTGACCACCTTGAGCTTGAGCAATAGCGTAAGTATGAGCATGCCGATGATGCTTGCCGGCAATGTCGCGCCCGTTGTCCGTACAATCAGTTCGCCCAAAGCCAGGCAACCGAAAAGAATAAAACATTGTCTTACCATACAATCCTGGATATATATATTAAAAAAGCTTGTTTTTTCGTTTCATCCTTCGGTTTTTGATTTATTCCACCTGCAGCACGAGACCTTTAAGATATTCGCCTTCGGGGTGGTAGATATTCACGGGGTGGTCGGCGGGCTGATGGAGCTGGTGGAGGATACGCACGTGGCGGCCGCTCTGCGCGGCGGCGGTGAAGACGGCGAGGCGGAATTGCTCCTTACTGACGGCCTGCGAGCAACTGAATGTGAAGATGATGCCGCCGGGTTGTATCTTCTTGAACGCAATGGCGTTGAGCCGTGTGTAGCCTTTCAGGGCCTGCGCTATTGCGCCGCGATGCTTGGCAAAGGCGGGCGGGTCGAGGATAATAAGGTCGTAGGACGCCGGGGCGTGCTCCAAGAACTTGAAAGCGTCTTCGGCAAAGGCTTCATGGGGCGTGCCTACGGCGGGGAAGTTGAGCGCGACGTTGGCGTTGGTGAGGTCGATGGCTTTTGCGCTGGAATCTACTGAGTGGACCAACTCTGCGCCGCCGCGCAGGGCATATACGCTGAAGCCGCCCGTATAGCAGAACATGTTGAGCACGCGGCGGCCTTTGGAATAATGCTCGAGGAGGCTGCGATTGTCGCGCTGGTCGATGAAGAAGCCCGTTTTCTGTCCGCGCAACCAGTCGATGTGGAAGCGCAGGCCGTTTTCAACGGCGGTGTCGCAGGCGTTGCTGCCGCCGATGAGGAAGCAACTGGCGCGGTCGACCTCTGCTTTGAAGGGCAGGGTGGTGTCGGACTTATAATAAACACTGTCGATGCGGCCTTCGCAGGCTTCGATGAGCGCGGCGGCTATTTCCTTGCGGCACACGTGCATGCCCACGGTGTGCGCCTGCATCACAGCGGTGCGCCCGTATACGTCTACCACCAGTCCGGGCAGGCGGTCGCCTTCGCCGTGCACAAGGCGGAAAATGTTATTCTCTTCTTCATTGGCGATAGCAAGGTGCAAGGAGCGGCGCAGGGCGTAGGCTTCGGAGAGGCGTTCGGTCCAGAAGTTACTGTCTATGGGGCGCTCGGTGAAAGATAGCACGCGCACGGCGATAGAACCGATTTGACAGTGCCCGATGGCAAGGAAGTTGCCGGCGGCATCGACCACGCGCACGAGGTCGCCCTCTTCGATGCCGGGGTCGGCGCTGTCAATCGCGCCGGAGAATATCCAAGGGTGGAAGCGCTTGAGGCTTTCGGTCTTTCCCTTGCGTAAGCGTATTGTTTTGAGTGTCATAGGGTATTGTTTATTATCTTGTAATTGCGGGTTTCTGCCATTTCGAGGAACTTGCGATACAGATGTAAGCAGCACACGGCATCGGTGGCGGCATAGGTCTTTTGCGCCTCGGTGAGCACATCGGCTTCCCAGTTTGAGAGTTGCGCGTTCTTTGAGATGCGCTTGCCGAAAATGTTGGCGTAGAGCTTTTGCAGGCTTTGGTCGGCTATACCGAGGTCGACCGCCATGCGTTGCAGTTCCACGCAGGCCGCGGGTTCAAACTCCGCGTAGCGGTGGAGCGCGTGAATATCATCTTTTATGGAAAGCCCTACTTTCGTGATGCGAGGGTTGGCAAAGAGTTTTACAATCGCGTCGATGCGGCTGATGTGATTGAGGCGGAAGAGAAAGCAGAAGTCATCGCTCGCCACTTGCAGCAATGCCGGCTTGTGGTGCTCGCCTTTGCGGAAAGTGGGGCGCGTCTCGGTGTCGAATCCCAAGAGTTTATAACTCTCCAAAGCGCGGAGGGCGCTTTGCGCCTCGTTGTCTGACTGTATTACAAAAATTCGTCCGTCGTAGGCGTAACGGGGCATGGAGGGAATGCAGGTTTTGTCTATCTGTGAGAAATATTGTTCCATTGGGGTTATAGTGTCTTTGCGGTAACATCGTGGAGCGTGCGCAATGCGCCAAGTAGTTTTTGCCCCCAGGAAAGCCGGAATTGGTCGAGCGTGTCGTAAAGTGCCGTTTGCAGTGCCTCTTCGCAATCGGACTGCTGGCGGAACACCTCAACGAGGTTGCGCACAGGCTGGTAAACGTCGGCGAGGTTCTCGCTGACGGTGCAAAGTATAGGCGTGTCGGAATATTTGAAGTCTTCTAAAAACACGTCAAGGTAGTCATCGTCCTCTCCCAATACCTTGGCCACGCTTTGCCGCACGAAATTATAGTCGTCCTCCGTGACGGCTTCTTCGTTCCAGCCCGGCATTTCGGGCACGTCGGGGATAAGATGTGTTTTGAGATAAAGCAGAGGCAAGAGTCCGAGCATCACGCGGCAAAATTCTTGCTTCTCAGCCGTGGCGCATTGCTCAATGTATTTACAAAATTCCGTTGAGACGCGTATGAGGTCGAGCGTCTGAGGGGTGAGAATGGTTTGTTGGGACATATATATAATTATGCGATTTATCTTATCGAAAACACGCGGTCGCCGATAAGCGGCGCGAGTTGGCGTTCCACATTCGAGAGGTCGATGTATTGCTGCATAAGCGCGCGGAGCGCATCGGCGTCGGTTTTGGGATTAACCTGGCGGATCTTTTGCATCACCAGTTTCATCTGCTCGCGCACATAGCCTTGCTTGAAGTCAAGGAGCAGGCGGGCTGATATTTCGCCGAGGCGGCTGCCTTCGTCCACGAATGTGCTTTGCTGGCGTTCGGTGAGGCGATATTTTTCTTCCGAAAGTTCGCCCGCCAGTTTGCTGATGCCCTCATCGGGATGTTTGAGGAAATAGGGCAGTGATTGCCAGCCGGGTTCGGCGGCGTGCTGCGTCACCTCTTCGAGCATGGCGCGTGCTATGGGGGAAGCGAAACCGAGGCCGTCGGTCTCCAATTCATCGCGGACGAAAGCAGCCAGGCATTTGCCCTCCGAACCCTCAAACGTGCGTTCGCCGTATTTTACGATTAGCGCCAACAGCGCGCGTTCTTCTTGCGATAGCGTTTCCTGTTGCTCGGCAGGCGGGGGAGTTTTAGCCGTAAGCGCTTCGGCGGCTTCGGTCTCGGCGGGCTGCGGCGTTTCGGCTTGTGCCTGCGCATTGCCGTCGCGGCGCATCTTGGCGATTTCGCTCACAATGACAGCCTCGCTCACGCTCATGGCTGCGGCGCACTCTCGGGCGTACATTTGCCGCACAATCTCGCTGGGAATGACAGCGATGCTTCGCACGATGTCCGTCACAAGCCCTGCACGCTTGATGGGGTCGTCGCCGCACTCGCTGAGCAGCAGGTTGGTCTTAAATTTGATAAAGTCGGTTTGGTGGGCGTTGATGTAGTCGCGGTATTGCTGTGCGTTGCGGCCTCGTGCGAACGAGTCGGGGTCTTCGCCGTCGGGCAGCAGCAGCACTTTCACGTTCATGCCCTCTTCGAGCAGCATGTCGATACCGCGCAGACTGGCCTTGATGCCCGCGCTGTCGCCGTCGTAGAGCACCGTGATGTTTTTCGTAAATCGGCGCAGCAGGTGTATCTGTCCCGTAGTAAGGGACGTGCCCGAGGAAGCCACGACATTCTCAATGCCGCTTTGGTGCATTGAAATCACGTCGGTGTAGCCTTCTACCAAGTAGCAGCAGTCTTCGCGGGCGATGCTGCTGCGCGACTGGAACAAGCCGTAGAGTTCGCGGCTCTTGCTGTAAATCTCGCTCTCGGGCGAATTGACGTATTTCGCCATATTGCCCTTTTTTGCAGAGAGAATGCGTCCGCCGAAAGCAACGACGCGTCCCGACACCGTATGCACGGGAAAGATGACGCGGCCGTGGAAGCGGTCTAAGAGTTTACCGTCCTCCGAGGCATAGCAAAGGCCCGTCTTTATAAGGGCTTCTTTGGAGTATCCCTTTTGGAGCGCGGCTTTGGCCAGCGCATCGCGCTCCGTGGGCGCAAAGCCGAGTTGGAATTTCTTGATGATGTCATCGCGGAAACCGCGGGTGCGGAAATAGGTCATGCCGACGGCCACGCCGTCGGCGCTGCCTCGCAGATAGTTGGCAAAGAAATCGCGTGCCCATTCGTTGAGCACGAACAAGCCTTCGCGCACATTGCGGGCCTCGCGTTCTTCCTCGCTCTGCGCTTCCTCGATCACCTCGATGCCGTAACGCTTGCCGAGGCGCTTGATGGCTTCGGGGTAGGAGAGGTGTTCTATTTCCATCAGGAAATGCACCGCGTTGCCGCCCTTGCCGCAGGAGAAGCATTTGCAGTATTGCCGCGAGGGGCTCACGGTGAAGCTTGGCGTCTTTTCGTTGTGGAAAGGACAAAGCCCCTTGTAGTAGCTTCCCGTTTTGCGGAGCGTCACGTAGTCGCGCACGACGTCTACAATGTCGGTCGCGTCCATAACGCGCTGTATGGTGTTTCTATCGATCATTTATTTTTTTCCCGTTTTCTTGCGCCATTTCGTGCGCGGCGTGAAGAGGTCGCGTACGTTGGAGAAGTCGCGCTTGAGTTGTATGCCGATGCCTTGCGTGGTAAGCGACGATTTTGTGAAATACCGCTCGTTGGTTTCCGAGTAGGCTTTCAGACTGATGCTTCCGCTCGGCGTGAGAAGATATTGTATGTCGAAGTCGCCCACGAAGTTCGTGGCGTAGGTGGGGTTGTCGCGGTAGCCGAAGTTGCCGTTGATGAGCAGGCGGTCGTTGAGCAGGCGGCCTTGCAGCAGCCCGTCGATTTCCATATCGCTCCAGCCTATTTGGCCCGTGCTGATGTTTGTGCCGATGCTCCATTTCGCGTTGCCGCCCATGGCGTTGGAGATAATGTTGTTGAGCTGGTTGGTGAGCGTGCTCGAAAGGAAGGATTTTGCCGCCACGTTCGACTGCGACAACCCTACGGCCTGCTGCTGCGCGGCGTAGTTGCTGTTGTAGAAACGCCCGATGCCGAGCAGGTAGACGAACTGGCGGTTGAGGTCTTCTTCCGTGTTGATAACGTCCATCACCATGCGGCGTTCCTCGTCGCCGAGCGTCGGGAAATCGAGGCCGAAGGACACTTGCGGCGCTTTAGTCTGGCCCGTGATGTTGAGCAGGCAGTTCACGCGCACGCTGTTGTTCGTCATGCCCGCTCCGAAGTTCAGGTCGCTCAGAGAGGCGGAGTTCACCGTGTAGGCAGCCTGGAAATTGAGCCGTCCCTCGCTTGGCGGGCCGGTGAATACGAGCGTGCCGCCCGGCTGCAAGGTGAAGTCTTTGCGAATGATGTCTTGGAGTGACATCTTGTAAGTGCCGCGCTGCACGTTGTAAGTGCCGAAGAGTTCGAAGCGGCCTTTGTTGTAATATGTGGAGCGCATCGGGCCGTAGCCGCGCACTTGAATGTTATCGCCGGAATTGTCGTCGGTGATGATGCGCAGTTGTGCGCGGTCGTTCACATTGACTTGGAAATTCAGTTTAATATCCGTGGTGCTCTCTTCTGCCTTTTCCTCCTGCGGTGCGGCGGCGGTGTCGGCCGGGGCAGGCTCAAAGGCGAACGGCTTGGGGTCGAGGGAGGTGAATTGCAGCAGGCGCGTGTCGCTGTAAGTGTCGGGCGTGTCGAGCAGATAGGTCAGCGAGGTGCCGGCTTCGGTGGTGATGTCGATGTCGGCTGTGAAGAGTCCCGAGCGTCCGCTCATCTTTGCCTTGCCCGTGCCGTAGGCGGTGGAGTAGAAAGGCATATCGTGCTCGCGGGGGCGGTCGTAGAGCAACAGATTGTTTACATCGAGATTGAACTCATAGCGCAAGTTTTTCAAATGTTCGTGATGCAGTGCTCCGGCAGCGATGCCCGTGCCTTTGCCCTTCTTGTCGGCCACCTTGAAATCGGCAAACTCGAAAACGCCGGGGCGCACGTGGACGCGGCCATCGGTGAGCGCGTAGTCCACGCCCGTCACATCGAGATGCGCACTTATCGAAGCCGTTTCTTCTCCCTCGAAATCAAGTTTCTTGAACGGTCCGTGCAGACGCATGCGCCCCGTTGTGCGGCCGTCGAGGTTGGTAAAGATATGTCCGATGTAGGGTTTGAGAAATTGCAGCGTCGTCTGCTCGCTCTTAATGTCGAGGTCGAGGCCTTTCTCCGCGAGGCTCACAAATCCAAGCACGTCCGTATAGCCCACGCCGTCTTCCACGATGTGCGCGTCGAGGTTGATGCGTCCCTCCTCCTTGCTCCAGCCGCCCAAGATGTGCGCCGTGCCCATATAGCCCGTGTTGAAATGAAAATCGTCCACCCTAATCTTGGCGTTCAACTGCGGATTTTTCAAATCGCCGTTCACAACGGCGCGTCCCGTGGCTTGTCCCGTAAATTCAACGGTGTGGAAATCCACCAGCCCGAGGATATAAGCCACGTCAATCTTGCTCAGCCGTGCCACGATGGAGTCGTTCTCGCCTTTGCCCAACTTACCGCTGACGGCCAGCCATTGGTCGTCGTGCTTGAGGCGCAGGTTATTTATCTCCACCGTTTTGCCTTCCACTTCCACGAGCCCCGAGGCAATGCTCCATATTGTGTCGCCGATGGTGAAGAGGGTAGGATTTACTTTCGTAGAAATTTTTGTCTCGTTCGAGGCACCCTTTGAAAACTCTGTCAGGAGATCGATTTCACCGAAATGCTTGGCGACTTCCGGGTTGCGCCATTGCACGTTGGTGGAAAGCGTGCCGCTGTCGGTTTGCAACTCTGCCACCCATTTGTAATTGCTGCCACCGAGCGCGCGGTCGGTTTGCAGCAGGCAGTTGTAGGAGTCTTTCTCTCCTTTCACAAATAGGCGCAAATCTTTGAACTTCTGCCCGTTGTAGTCAATGCCGTCGGTGAGTACCTGAATGAAGGACGAGCGTGCGTGGTTGCGCAAAATGCCGTTGGCCGCTATGTCGCCCTCCGTTTCCAAGGGCAGGAGTAGCACGTGCTTGAAGAAATCTGTGTTTTTGAGCCTCACGCTAAATGTCCAGTCGTACTCGGGCGTTGCGCGGCGCTTAGCCGTTTGCAGTTGGGGCAGGGCGGCGGCGAGTATGTCCTCGTACGCGGTTTTTAGTTTCGGGAGCGATAGTTGTCCGTTGAAGGTAAAGTTGAGGAAATCGCTGCCGAGCCTGATGTCGCTGCCTTTTTTGTCGGGCATCACGTCGAGGCGCAGATTTTTGAAGGTACAAGGCGTGCTGTCGTTGTAGGCAAAATAGAAGTCGTTGATTTGCAGGAAACCTTTCGGCTGATTAGCAGTGAGGCGGTCAAGCGCAGCTTCTATTTTCGCCGAGATGCTGGCATCGCGCCCTTTGATGGGAAAACCGATGGCGGCGGGACGCAGCATTCCCACGTTGGCAGAGAGGGCGAGGTCGCGGGCCGTGTGCCCGTCGTAGTAGCCGCTGCCGTTTAGTTGCAGTGCGGCGGGCGCGTTGTCAGATTTCAGGTCAAAGCGGAAGCGTCCCTGTTGCCATTTGCCGTTAAGAGCGATGTTGCGCAAATCATAGTCTTTGTTCTGGGCATTGAGGATATTGGCCTGAACATTCAGGTCAGGCACGTGCTTCCCCTTTTCGGGCAACACTACATTGCCTTTGATTTCTGCAGAAAGGTTTTGCGGCAGTTTTTCAGTGCCGATAATCTTCGCAAGGTCTAAGCCATCGATGCTTATTTTGCCTTTAATGTCTTTTTCCACCATAGCCAGCGTACCCTTTGCCTCGCCTGCGTCGGTGGCAATGCCGAAATCGGCGGTGCTTTCGCCGTCGGGGCGGTAGGCGGCACGGGCGTTGAGGGTGGCAATTCCGCAGAGCAGAATCTTTTTCTGCGTCTCAGCGTTTTTGATGTATGCTTCGCAGATTTTCTTCAAAAGTCCCTGCGTGGCGGTAGCGTTTTTCAGCGTTAAGTCGGCGCGGCGAAGTCCTGACTTGTTCCAGGCAAGGGCACAGTTGCCCGTGATGGAGGCGTTCGTCTGACTTTCCTTGATGCTGATATTTCGGAACTCACCGCTCTGGGGCTGCATGTGATAATCCATTGACAGCGACAACGTGAGCGGCAATGGGCGGAGCGCGGGCACGAAGTGGGCGATGTCGGCCGTCGCCACCGTGATGTCGGCCAGCGAGCCCGTAGCAGAGAGCGTGTTGGACAGGTTGCCCCAGTCCTTTACAGCATCATAGGTGAGGCGCAGTTCGGATTGGCGAATGTGAGAGCCGCCGACCTCGATGTTGAGGTTCTTCAAAAGGGCGGCTTTCCTATTGGCCTGTACGATGAAGGTCAGTTCTCGCAAGTCCAGTCCGCATTGTTCCTTTGCAGCCAAATGGCGAACGCGGAGATTAAGACTGTCTGTCGAGAGTTTTTTCAGGCTGATGTTTGCGTCTATCGCGCTCAGAGCGATGTGCGCGGCGTTGAAAGTTTGCGGCGTTCGGGGTTTGGCGTATTCGTCGTAGCGCACCCGGCAGCGCCGCAGTATGAGCGAGTTGATGCCAAGGTTGAGACTCGACGGTTTCGACTTGTCTTTGGAGGCAAAGGCGTCGAGCACGAATTGGAAGTTGGCGGGACTGTTTTCCGCAGGTTTGTAAAGCGTGAACGTGCCGTCGAGCACGGAGACCGTGCGCAGCGTCACGGCATCTTTCACGAGCGACCGCCATTCTATTTTGGCGGAGATGAATTTCGCTTTGAGCATCTGCTTGCCGCTTTGGTCATAGACAGTGACGTTTTTCAGCGAGAGGCGGTTGAATAGCCCTACCTCGATGTCTTCTATCTCGACCTTTGTTTGCAATATTTCCTGCAAGGCATTTTCGGCCTTGTCGGTTATCCAGCGGCGAGCAGGCGAGAAATTAAAAACAAAAAGCGTTACGAGGTACACCGTCAAGAGTGTACCGATCGTAACGCGTATAATATTTCTCAGACTGTTTCTCAAATGCTTTTTATAAGCCTTTATTTGATTTTCAAAGAAGTCTTATATAAATATATAATGAGTGCGGCATACATGGCCAGTGAGAGCCATTCGGCCCATGCCGTCTGCGTCCATTCTGTGAGCGCGAGTTGTACGCCGCCAAACTGCAACGCCGCGCTGACAACGCCCATCAGTGCGCCGCCGGCTATGAAGCCCGAGGCGAGGAGCGTACCTTTTTCGCCGCGCAGGCGGTTGACTTCTGCGTCCTTAGAGCGGGTGGTGACGAAATAGTTCACTGCGCCGCCCACGATGAGGGGCAGGTTGAGTTGCAAGGGGATGAACATGCCGAGGGCGAATGCGAGGGCTGAGATGCCGCAGGCATTGAGCACGAGGGCGATGACGGCGCCGATGCCGTAGAGCAACCACGGTGCGCCCTGCCCAGACATCAGCGGCTCAATCACGGCTGCCATGGCGCGGGCCTGGGGCGCTGCCATCACGTCGGCGTTGTCGGGCGTGAAGCCGTAAGCCTTGTTCAAAATCATTATCACACCGCCCACGGTGGCTGCCGATACGAGGATGCCGAGGAACTTGTAAGTTTCCTGATACTTCGGCGTGCTGCCGAGCCAGTAGCCGATTTTGAGGTCGGTGATAAACGCGCCCGCACTGGCCAAGGCGGTGCAAACCACTCCGCCCATAATCAGGGCTGCCACCATGCCGCCCGTGCCTTTCAGGCCTACGAGCACCATGATGATGGAAGACAGAATGAGTGTCATCAGCGTCATGCCGCTCACGGGGTTGGAGCCTACGATGGCGATGGCGTTGGCAGCAACGGTGGTGAAGAGGAAAGCGATGACGGCCACGATGACGATGCCCACGATCGTGAAGAGCAGGTTGCCGCTCATCACGTCGAAGTAGAAGAACAGGGCGGTGGCGATGATGGTGAGCAGAGAACCGATGCCGATGATTTTCATCGAAAGGTCTTTCTGTGTGCGCTGCGTTTCTTCTTCCTGCCCGCCTTTTTGGAACACCTTGCCCATCAGGCCAAACGCGCTCTTAATCACGCCGCGGCTTTTTACCACACCGATGATGCCCGCCATGGCGATGCCGCCGATGCCGATGCTCTTGGCGTAAGAGAAGAGTTGCTCGGCCGACGCGCTTGCCGCCGTTACGCCGGCGGCGACTTCGAGGTCGGGGAAGATGAAGGCGATGCCGGGAACGATAAGCCACCACACGAGCACCGAACCGGCGCAGATGATGGCGGCGTATTTCAGACCTACGATGTAGCCCATGCCGAGGAGCGCCGCGCTCGTGTTGATGCTGAACAGCACTTTTGTCTTTTCCGTGAGCATGGCGCTGAACTCCGTGACGCGGCTCGTGAAGTTCTCCGTCCACGCGCCGAACGACGCCACGGCAAAGTCATACAGTCCGCCAATCAGTCCTGCCACGAGCAGCGGCATCGTTTGGTTGCCGCTCTTCTCGCCCGACAGCAGCACCTGCGTGGAGGCAGTCGCCTCGGGGAAAGGATATTTGCCGTGCATATCTTTCACGAAATACTTGCGGAAAGGTATGAGGAACAGGATACCGAGCACGCCGCCCAAGAGCGAGGCGAGGAACACCTGCATGAAGTTCACGGTCAGGTCGGGATATTTGTTTTGGAGTATATAGAGCGCGGGCAGGGTGAAGATGGCGCCTGCCACAATCATGCCCGAGCAGGCACCGATGCTTTGGATGATGACGTTTTCGCCGAGCGGGTCTTTGCGGTGCGTCGCGCCAGAGAGGCCCACGGCGATAATCGTGATGGGAATGGCGGCTTCAAACACTTGCCCCACTTTAAGGCCGAGATAGGCCGTTGCGGCGGAGAAGATGACGGCCATGAGCAAGCCCCAGAATATGGACCACGGCGTTACCTCGCGGTAAGTGCGTCCGGGCTTCATAAGCGGTTCGTACTGTTCGCCTTCTTTCAGTTCGCGGAAGGCATTTTCAGGGAGGTTGGTCTCTTTCATTTTTCTGTGTCTATATATATAATATTGTGTATCGAGTGGTCAGTCCATTCTGTCACGGTAATCTTCGTAACGGAAAGTGCGGAGCGTTTCTATCGTGCCGTTGCTGCGCTTTATGGCAAGGGCAGGGTGGGGAATGCCGTTGAACATGTTTGTCTTGACGGTCGTGTAGTGTATCATGTCCTCAAAGATAACGGCGTCGCCTACGCGCAGCGGTTTTTCAAATCGCCAGTACCCCATGAAGTCGCCCGAGAGGCAGGAGTTGCCGCCGAGGCGGTACACGTTCTCTGCCGTTTCCAATCCTTCCGCCGCTTCATCTGCGAGCGTTTCCGCGCCGCGCACGGCGGGGTGGTAGGGCATTTCGAGGCAGTCGGGCATGTGGCAGGTGAAACTGACGATGAGTATGGCGGTTTTTATGCCGCTGTTTTCCACGATGTCCACCACTTCGCTCACCAGCGGCCCCGTTTGCCAGGCAAAAGCCGAGCCCGGTTCGAGAATGATGCTAAGGTTGGGATGCCTTTGCCGCAGGGCTTTGAGCAGGCCGATGAGGTGCTCCGTGTCGTAGTCCTTGCGTGTCACGAGGTGTCCGCCGCCGAGGTTGAGCCATTTGATTTTGTCGAGCCATTTGCCGAACTTGCTTTCAATATGCTCCAAGGTATGCTCCAAGGCGTACGATGTGCTTTCGCAATGGCAGTGGCAATGGAAGCCTTCAACGCCTTCGGGCAGGACTTCCGGCAGTTTGTCGGCGGTGATGCCGAAGCGCGAGCCGGGGGCGCAGGGGTTGTAGAGTTCAGTCTCTATCTCGCTGTATTCGGGATTGATGCGCAGGCCGCACGACACGCCGGCCGCCGAGGCGCGCGGCGCGAAGCGTTCGTATTGCGTGAGGGAGTTGAACGAGATATGACTGCTATACTTCACGATGTCTCCGAAAGTGTCCTCTTCGTATGCCGGGGAATAAGTGTGTGCCTTTGAGCCGAATTCCTCGAAGGCAAGCCGCGCCTCATAGGGCGACGATGCAGTGGTGTGAGTGATGTATTCGCGGAATATGGGAAAGGTTTTCCAAAGGGCAAAGGCCTTGAAGGCGAGGATAAACTCCACGCCGGCGCGGTCGGCAATGCTTTTGATGAGTGCGAGGTTGCGCCTGAGCAGGTCTTCTTCGATGAGGTAATAGGGAGTCATTGTTGCAAAGGATTATTTATAGAGAAACTAACAATCCAAGACGGTCGTTGAATGAGTGTTTATGTATTAAGTGCCTGGAAGGCACTACGGAGCGTAGCAACGATAACCGGGTACGAAGTGCCCGGAGTGGCTATGTGAGGACGATGTGCCTGGAAGGCACTACGCCATTGGACGGGATCTTTATACATCGCCACAGGCGTACTGCCTTCCAGGCAGAACATGCTTGCATCTTCAATCCGAGGACTTCGTCCCCGGTTACTATCGCTTCGCTCTGTACTGCCTTCCAGGCAGTTAATACTATACTCATATAGTATTGCTTAATTAAGCAACAACTATCTATATATCTATAATTCTCTATTATCTATAAAAACGGATACCATTGGCTTGGAATGTCCTTTCCCAAGGATATACCTGCCGATGGTATCCGTATGTCGTTTATGGCTTACATGATGCCGCGCTCACGCAGCACTTTCTGCCAGTTCCATGCAGAAGAGAGGGCTTCTTCGAGCGTGTGAACGGCCTTCCAGCCAAGCACCTTGTTGGCCTTGTCCACGTTGCCCCAAACCTTTTCGATGTCGCCCGGGCGACGGGGAGCAACCTTATAGTTGAGTTTCACGCCGGTGCATTTCTCGAACGTGTTGATCAGTTCGAACACGCTCACGCCTTTGCCCGTGCCCACGTTGTAGATTTCCACGGGTTCGGTGTTCTTGCCTTCGAGGATGCGTGCCATTGCTGCCACGTGTGCCTTAGCGAGGTCGAGCACGTAGATGAAGTCTCGGATGCAGGAGCCGTCGGGCGTGTCGTAGTCATCGCCGAATACGGAGAGGCAGGGACGGATGCCGATAGCCGTTTGAGTGAGGTAGGGGATAAGGTTGGCGGGAACGCCGTTGGGCATTTCGCCGATGATGCCAGAGGGGTGCGAGCCGATGGGGTTGAAGTAGCGCAGCAGGATAGCGGAGATAGGTGCGCCGCTCTTCACGTAGTCTTGCACGATTTCCTCGTTGATTTGCTTGGTGTTGCCGTAGGGGCTCTCAGCCTTCTTGATCGGGGCTTCTTCCGTAACGGGCAGGTTTTCGGGATCGGGCTGGCCGTAAACGGTGCAGGAAGAAGAGAAGATGATACCCTTAACGTCGTACTTGGGCATCAGTTTCAAGAGGTTGATGAGGCTGAGGAGGTTGTTTTCGTAGTACATCAGGGGTTTCTCCACGCTTTCGCCTACGGCCTTGGAGGCGGCGAAGTGGATAATGCCCTGAATGCCGGGATATTTTTGGAAAACGGCTTCGAGGCCGGCGAGGTCGCAGCAGTCTACTTCCTCGAAGGCGGGGCGAATGCCCGTGATTTTCTCGATACCGTCTACGACATCAGCTTGCGAGTTGCTGAGATTGTCCACAATTACAACGTCGTAACCGGCGTTTTGCAGTTCTACGGTGGTGTGCGAACCGATGAAGCCGGTACCGCCAGTCACCAAAATTGTCTTTTTCATGGTGGTTTAATATTTTGAAAAAAGTGAGATCTTGTCTTTCGTGCTTTTACGCTTTGACTGAATTAACGGAGAATTTGTTTTGAAATAGTGGTGATAGATTATCTTGCGCTGCGGCGTATAAAATACGCCCCGTTGTCTCAGTTGTCGTCATATTAAGCGCATAATTGTCTGAACGCGAAGTTGTCTTTTGTTGTCAATGTTGTCGTTTTTTATTTTACGACAACCGGGACAACTTATAACAACTTTTTACAACTTATGCTGTCGTTATATTTGCGACAACTCGGACAACTTTCCGACAACTTTCAGTTGTCTTTCTGCGCTGCGGGCGTTGTATATACTAATTCAAACAACACGTATGCTTTTAATACGGCAAATTTATATTTTTCCCATAAAAGAAAGCCTGTTTTCTGCGCATAAAATGCCGTTTCCTCCCGTATTTTTCGAGATTTAGCATTTTTGTAACGGTTTTGGCAAACAAGAAACGGGTTTACGAGTAAACTATGCGGGAATGCCTGTTGCTTTCTATGGCCTTTCAGTGCAGGTTGTGTGTGCGCAGCACGCGCAGCAACTCGGAGTTTTGGTGTGGCAGGCGTATGGGCAGGCGCAGACAGTCGCCGTAGCCTTCCAGTTCCGTGAGCCTCTTGAAAGGTATGCCTTCCTCGGCAAGCCTTTGCGCCACGCGCTCCGCGTTCTTGAAGCGGGCCACCACGAAGTCGCCGAAACCGGGCAGCACTCCGGTGCAGACGGGCAGTTGGGCAATGGCGGGGGCTACTTTGTGCCGTTCGTCAATGAGGGTGCAGCGCCAGGTGTGTACGTCGTTGTAGGCTTTCTGCCGGTTAGCCGCCGCTTGCCAGTCGGGGTCGTATGTGCCGAGCAGCGTGCCTGCCTTTTGCAACACCCGCACCGTCTCGGGCGCGGCTATGGCAAAGCCGAGCGGCTGCTCATCGGTGCTTTGGCGGTACACGCTTCGCAGGATAACAATGCGCCTGTTCTCGCTCAGCAGCGGCAGCAGGGAGGGTTTGCCGGAGAAGTCGAGCAGACTTTCGTCTACAATGGTAAGGCCTTCGAAGCCCGCCGCAATTTCTCTTGCCCGCTCTGTGCTGATGATGCTGCCCAGCACGCTGTTCGGGTGACTAAGCAGCAGGAGTTTGCTGCGGTTGTTCTTTGTGGTTTTAATGGCGGTGGCATCGGGCGCGAGGTCAGAGGCGATGTCCGTGCAGCGATATTCCACGTCGTTGAACCTTGCCAACCGCAACCACGCCTCGTCGCAGGGGCGGGCAATCAGGATATTGTCGTATTGCGGTGTGCAAAAGACGCGCATCATCAGGTCAATCAGTCCTGCTACGCCCGTGGGGTAAGGCCCGAAGATGCACGCGGGATTGATGCCACGCAGTCCCTCGAAACGGTCGAAGGGTGACGGCGCGGCTTTTCCCTCTGCCGGCTTGTTGTTATCGGCAGGGTTGTCGAGCAACTTATATATGTTGGGGCGTATGAGGTGGTGCATAGTTATAAAATGCTCATTCAGTGTGTTGGGGTTTTTGACAAAAACATTCAAAACCGCTTGCTTCGTTTGAAGCCCAAGGGCCTGCCGCCGGTCTTAACGCCAAGCCTGTGAGCCTAATCGGCTCACGCTTGCCCTTAATTCCTGCGTCTGCGGTCGGTTCCCGCCCGCTTCAAACCTGGCAAGCAAAAAACAGAAAAAAGTTGACAATTTCTTTTTATTGTAAAAGCAAAGAAGGAGTGCTTTACTTTTATCTGTTTTTTGCTTGTCCTGTGTGGGCGGGCGGGAACCGACCGCCGCCTTAGCAGATAAATCACGAGACGAAAGCACTGTTTTCAGGCTCGGGGTTTATCGGATAAGGCAAGCGATAGCCACACAGGGCAAGCGGTTTTTATTGTTTTTGTCAAGAAAAACAGCCAAGTTTACGACACCTGGAACCTCTTGCTGGCGCGGAGCAAGTGGCGGGCCATGCTTACCAACTCTTGCGTTTCTTGCAGCGTGCTCAGATAGAGCAGGGTGGTGCGTATGTTGCTGTCGAGTTTCTGGATTTGATCCTGCTGCTTGTGGCGGATTTGCGAGATACGGCTCTTAATGGCGTTGCCCTCAACGAGATATTCGTCGGCGTTGGAGAAATTGCCGGAGCGGATCATGCGCGACACGTTTTCGAGCAGTTGCTCCACGTCGTTGCATATCGGGATAAATTCTTCCACGTATTCCTGCGGCATCGGATTAAAGTTATTGTCCACATGCTCGTTAATAGGTTCGAGCATACGCTTCAGGCAATAAATAATCTGTGTGGCGTTGTTGCAGCCGAGGTGGAACCACGTGTTTTTCTCCACGGCAAGCAGATAGTCGATTTTGCGCATACCCAATATCTCCTTGCGGCGATAGCGTTTCCACACGCTCTTTTCCTCTTCGATAGCAGCGGCAGCGGTGCGCAGCGACTTGATGTTCTCGTGCATCAAACCGTAGGTGATGTCGCGGAAAGCCTGGCGCGTGAAGTCGATGAGCGTGCCCTGCGTCTCGCGCACGTGTTGCAGCAGCAACTGCCATATTTCTTCCTTGTCGTGGCTGCGCACCAACTGGCGGAACACGAGGTCGACGTTCTCGCTGTCTTGCTTCTTCTTAAACTTGCGGTTGTTGTTGATGATGACAAATGCCACTGTGGCAATCACCACCAGCATAGCAATGAAGCCGCCCAGGTGGTTGATGGTGGCGATGAAGAAACTGAGCAGCATGGCTGCGCCGGCGGTGATGAACCAGCCGCCAATCACGGTGATCACACCCGTAATACGGTAAACGGCAGTTTCGCGACCCCAAGCGCGGTCGGCGAGCGACGAACCCATGGCTACCATAAACGCCACGTAGGTTGTGGAGAGCGGCAGTTGGAACGTGGTGCCGATCACGATGAGCAAGCCTGCAAGCACGAGGTTCACCGAGGCACGCACGAGGTCGAACGCCGCGCCTTCGTTGAGTTGCACTTCCTCTGTGTCGAAACGCGAATCAATCCATTTCTTCGCGCGTTCGGGCACGAATTTAGATATCTGTGCCGTGGTGGCAAGTACCGAGCGCACGGTCTTTCGGGCGATTTTCGAGGAACTGAACACTTCCTCGCCGTCGTCCTGACGCGACAGGCTCACGGAAGTCTCTATCACCTTATGCGCCTTCTTGGAGGTGCAGATGGCCACGGTCATGATAATGCCCGCACCGATGAGGAACCATTGCTTGCCTGGCAGGGTAGATTCGCCCGCCAGCACGTGCACTACGTATTGCTCGCCATTTTGCCCCGCGCCGTTATTGCTAAAGTCGAGGAACGCCTCCAAACCGGCCAGCGGCGTACCGATGAAGTTCACGAGGTCGTTGCCCGCAAAGGCCATGGCGAGAGAGAACGTGCCGAAGAGCACGATGATTTTGAAGATGTTCACTTTGAGCAGATGCAGCACCTCCATCAGTACGGTAAACGCCGCGAAACTCACGAGCAGGATAGTGCCCTTGTGCGCGTCAATCCAATCCGGCGTCCAGCCGATGCTGCTCAGGATTTGGCTGTTGCGCAGGCCGCTCACGAGCAGGAAGTAAAATATAGAAGTAACGCCCACGCCGCCAAATATAGCGATGCTCCAGCGAAGATGCTTCTTATAGTTGAATGTGAACACGATACGTGCAATCCACATCACGATTAAACCGAACACGAAGGCTATGGCAACGCTCAGGAAAATGCCGATAATTACGCTCAATGCCTTGTCCGTGTTGATGAGTTCGGCATACGTGTGGCCCGCCTCCGTCATCTTGCTCATGGCAAGTGCGGTGCTGCCGCCCAAAAGCCCGAAAACCATAGAGACTGTGGTAGACGTGGGCATGCCCAGTGTGTTGAAAATGTCGAGGAGAATAACGTCCGTCGCCGCCACGGCGAGGAAGATGCACATCACGTCGTCCAAAGTGTAATAATGCGGGTTAAGGATACCATGGCGTGCGATGTCCATCATGCCGCTCGACGTGGAAGCGCCTACAAAAATGCCAAGTGCGGCAACAGTGAGAATGGTGCGGAACTTGGCGGCTTTCGTGCCCACCGCCGGACTAAGGAAGTTTACAGCGTCGTTGGCAACGCCGACCGAGAGGTCGAAGGTCGCAAGCAGGCACAGGAATATGAGAATCCCTAAATACATTAAATCCATAAGAGAAAATAGAGGAAAAACAATTTTTCAGGTACAAAGTTAAGCGATGTTTACGAAAGTGCAAAAAAATTATTACGTATTTTCTGCGCAGAAAGGGGCATACATATTTATATATGGGCGATAAGTTGGATGACCTTGCTTAAAATCAATACGCGCTTGGGATATCTCTTTCGCGTCGCCGAGCAATTTCTTCCTTTCTCCTTGAAATTTTTCCCTATCTTCAAGCAATTTTTTACTGTCTGCTAAGATATTTTTTGTTACAAACTTTGTAACGCTTGTTACAAACTTGCTAACACGTGTTACAAACTTTGTAATACATGTTACAAACTTTGTAACAAACCATTTCTTATAGGAAAGTAAAAAATCTCTTGCTGACAGCAAAAAATATCTCCGGGAAAGTAAAAATTTTCACGCTGAAAGCGAGAACCGCCTTATATGACAGTCAACTATTTCAGGAAAAGGGATGTGGCAAACGGCTATATCATAAACATTGGTAATACTATCCGAAATTCGGGTAGCGCGCCTTTTGCCTTTTCTACCTTATTTTGCAACCGAAAGCAGTAAGCACTTCATTCGCAAACAATCTGCTCCAACCAATTTAAGAACCTCCAAAAACGCATACTTATGATCAGATTATTTCTAATAGTATTATTCGCAACAATCAATCTCAACGTTATGGCACAGAAAAAGATAATCCAGACGGCAGGCCGCACGCAGTTGGGCGAGTTTGCCCCAGAGTTTGCTCATCTCAACGATGACATTCTCTTTGGCGAGGTGTGGAGCCGCAACGACCTCCTTAGCCTGCGCGACCGAAGCATCGTTACCCTCACCTCGCTCATCAGCCAGGGCATGACCGACTCGTCGCTCACTTACCACTTGCAGGAGGCCAAGAAGAACGGCATCACCCGCACCGAAATCTCGGAAATCATCACCCACATCGCCTTTTATGCAGGGTGGCCTAAGGCATGGGCTGCTTTTCGGCAGGCAAAAGAAGTGTGGGCGGAAGAAAGCACAGGCAACGACGGCAAGGCCGCTTTCCAAAAAGAGATGATTTTCCCTATCGGTGAGCCTAATACGGCCTACGCCCAGTATTTCAAAGGCAACAGTTATCTGGCTCACATTTCAAACGAACAAGTCTACATTGCCAACGTCACCTTCGAACCCGGATGCCGCAACAACTGGCATATCCATCATGCCACGAAAGGCGGCGGGCAAATGTCGTGCAAGCGAGCGCAATTAAGTTTACTTAAATTGCCGAGCGCAGCCGACATTATGTAAATGCTAATCGGCGTTGCGGGGCGCGGTTGGTATCAGGAAGAGGGGAAACCTGCGCAAGAGATGCTTCCCGGCACGGTGATCCACATTCCTGCCGGCGTGAAGCACTGGCACGGCGCCGCCGCCGACAGTTGGTTTGCCCATTTGGCTTTTGAGGTGGAAGGCGAGAATGTTTCCAATGAGTGGCTTGAACCGGTAAGCGACGAAGAGTATAGGCTTTTGAAGTAACCGCGAAACAATCATTTGTGATGCTAATGTGGCACATTTACTCTTTATAGGCAATTCGGGGCTGCGAGCAGCGTAATGAACAATAAACCAAACGTTTTTGAGTTATATAGAAAGGTTAGTTTATTAGTAGACGAGTTTACAAGTAAACGAGTAGACGAGACAAGTATCTCATGTAAAATATAAATTAGCAAGACATCTCTGTCTTGTTTACTTGTTTACTCGTTTACTTGTTTACTAAAATAGTTCGTTTGATTATGCAAGAGATTTATCTAAACACCATACAGGACTTCAACGATTATAACGGGGTGGAAACGCTCCATCCCTTAGTCAGTGTGTTGCACGTGGAGAACACGGAGCACATTCAAAAGTGTGTGATGCATTATGGGCTTTATGCCATCTACCTTAAGGAGACCAAGGGTTGCAAACTCTCTTACGGCCGCACGCCCTACGACTTCGACGAGATGACGGTGACGAGTTTCGCGCCGGGGCAGGCGGTCACCGTGGAGCCTAACCCCGATGTGCCTTTTGCTAAATATACGGCTTTGGCTTTCCATCCCGACCTGCTCAACCGCACCTCGTTGGCCAAACAGATTAACCGCTACGAGTTCTTCGACTATACAAGCACCGAGGCTCTTCACTTGTCGGCACAGGAAGTGGAAGTGTTTCGCGGCGTTCTCTCCATGATAGAACAAGAATTGCATCATGCCATTGACAAGCACACGCGCGAACTGATAGTCTCTAACATTGAGTTGCTGCTCAATTACTGCCTACGCTTCTACGACCGCCAGTTCATCACCCGCGAAGAGATAAACCACGGAGTGGTAAAGAGGTTTATCACCATGCTCGATGAGTATATCAAGACCAAAGCCCAACGGGAAGGCCTTCCTTCCGTGGCTTGGTTTGCCGATAAGTGTTGCCTATCCACAGGCTATTTCGGCACATTGGTAAAAACAGAGACGGGGAGTGCCGCCAAGGACATCATTGCCGACCGCCTCCTTGCCCATGCCAAGCAATTGCTGAATGACGACACGCTGGCAGTCTCTAAGGTAAGCGAGCGGCTGGGGTTTGAATATCCGCAGCACTTTGTCCGTTTCTTCAAGATGCACACAGGGATGACGCCTTCACAGTATAGGAAAGCATCATAAAACGTTTGTCGAAAACGTTTGTTGAAAACGAAACGCAATTTTCAAGTAAGCAAACGGCCTTAGTAAGATAAAAGCGTTAATTTTGCATCTTGCATACACTATCTTTAATATATGACACGTAGTATTTTGAAAGGCCTTGCTTGCGCCTTGTGTCTGGCAACGGGCTTATTGACCGCATGTAAGGATAACAAGAAAGGAGAGGCGCAGAGCGAAAAGCGCACCGAGATGGAAGAGCGTGCGCAAGAGTTTCTATCTGATGCACGCAAGTCGCTGGCGCAAAGAGATTTCGCTGCCGCCCGGCAAAGCATAGAGCAAATGCGCAAGGACTGCTATCTCGCGCTCACAGGGCGCAGGCAGGGCATCTTGCTCATGGACTCAATTGACTGCGCTGACGCGCAACAACAACTTGTAAAACTCGATAGCCTCGTACGCCAAAATCCCAACGATGCCAATCTTGCCGCGCAGTTTGAAGAGAAATGCAAAGAGGTGGATTTCTATAAAAAGAAAATTGTGCACGACCGTAAGGCCATGCAACAGGAAATGGGAGATTTGTAAAACTAAGACAATGAGAGATTAGTAAACAAGTTTACAAGTAAACGAGGAAACAAGTAAACGAGTAAACAAGTAAACGAGTAAACAAATTTCCTCGTCCACTCGTCTACTATCAAAAATATCCAATGACACTTTCTTTGCAAGAAAAATTCCGCGCGGAACTGAATGAAAAGCAATTCGAGGCCGTTTGCTACGACGACGGTCCCTCGCTCGTGGTAGCCGGAGCAGGTTCGGGCAAGACGCGCGTGCTGACCTATAAGATTGCTTGGCTCATCGCCAACGGCGTTGAACCGTGGCGCATTCTCGCCCTGACGTTTACCAATAAGGCGGCGCGGGAAATGAATGGGCGCATCGCCGCTATCTGCGACGCAAAGAGCGCAAATGCCGTGTGGAGCGGCACGTTCCACAGCCTGTTCAGCCGTATCTTGCGCATAGAGAGCGAGACCGTGGGCATTCCACGCGATTTCACGATTTACGACTCGAGCAACACGCTGAGCGCCATAAAAAAAATAGTGAAAGACCTCGGCCTCGACGACAAGGCATATAAAGCCTCTGCCATCGCCGGGCGCATATCGAAAGCCAAAAACCTCTTGCAGTTGCCCGCTGACTATGCCGCCGACAAAGACAACCTCGATCGCGACCGCCGCAACGGAGTGGGCGAATTGTGGCGCATTTACCAGATGTATCAAGACCGCCTGCGCGTGGCCAATGCGCTGGATTTCGACGACATTCTGCTCTTTACCCACCGCCTGCTCTTCCAAAACGAAGAGGTGCGCAACAAATACCGAGAGCGGTTTTCGCGTATCCTTGTAGACGAGTATCAGGACACGAATATGGCGCAACTGCAAATACTTCGCCTGCTCACCACGCCAGAGTCGCGGATCTGCGTCGTGGGAGACGATGCGCAAAGCATATACGGATTTCGCGGGGCTGACATCACGGGAATTCTTAATTTCACGAAACATTACCCAAAGGCGCACACCGTGAAACTGGAATGCAACTACCGTTCAACCAGTACTATCGTGGAAGCCGCCAACAGCGTGATACGCCACAACCGCGAGCAGATTTTCAAACAGGTCTACGCCGCCGCTCCCGGCGAGGGCAATAAAATAAAACTCATCAAGGCAGACTCCGATAAGGACGAGGCACGCCTCGTGCTGCAAGAAGTGGAGCGGCTGCATTTCCGCGAGCACGTGGAATATCCCGAAGTGGCTATTCTCTATCGCACCAATGCGCAGAGCCGTTCGCTGGAAGAAGCCTGCCGCCGAAACGGCATACCATATAAAATATATGGCGGCATGTCATTTTACGGCCGCAAGGAAATCAAGGACGTGTTGGCGTACCTGAGCCTTGTGTGCAATCCCGACGACGACGAAGCCTTTCTCCGTGTGGTCAATCTCCCGGCAAGGGGCATCGGCGCCACGACTATCAACCGCCTGCGTGCCCATGCCATAGAACTCTCCAGCAGCCTGTGGCAGGCGTTGAACGGGGCGGCAACCATTCCCTCCCTATCCAATGCGGCGATGAAAAAGTTGCTCGACTTTCGCGGCCTCATTGCCTCTTTCAGAGAGAAGATTTCGGAGGCGAGCGCCTATCAACTCACGGTGCAAATACTTGAGCAATCCGGCATGACCGCCATGATTGCAGCCGACAAGACACCCGAAGGGCAGGCGGCGAAGGACAATATCAACGAGTTCCTTAGTTCCGTTTACAGCAAAGAACTCGAAGTGCAACAAACCGAAGGCGGCACGCTGCGCCTGATGGACTTCATGTCGTACGTATCGCTCCTCACCACGACCGACGAGGAAAGCGATGCCGACGCGGCGCACATCAACCTCATGACCATACATGCTTCAAAGGGACTGGAATTTGATGCCGTGTTCATCACTGGAATGGAAGACGACCTTTTCCCCTCTTCCTCCGCCCGCCTTTTTCCCAAAGAGATGGAAGAGGAGCGTCGCCTTTTTTACGTAGCCCTGACCCGCGCCCGCAAGTTCTGTATTTTGACCCACGCTTCCAACCGCTACGTTTACGGGCATATGGAAATGGCCAACCCTAGTCCGTTTCTCGACGAAGTGGATCCGCGCTATATTGAACGTGCCGGTTCCCGTTCGGACCTTTTCCGCACCCCCGCTTCCCTGTTTGGCGGCACAAATGACTTTGCGGCGCGATACCGCCAAAAAGCCTCGCCGCAGCCTTCTTTCCCAAAATCGCGCTTTACACCTTTGGGCAGCCGCCCGTTACAGCAAAGTCCTGCGCCTTCACCCCAAACAGCACAAACTGCATGCGGCGTGAAACCCGGTAGCGTCATTGTGCACGAGCGTTTCGGGCGCGGCACAGTGGTAGGCATTGACGGAGTGGGGGACAGCACCAAAATACATGTGCATTTCGAGGTATCCGGCGACAAGAAACTCCTGGTAAAATTCGCCCGCTTCCAAGTTATTAGTTGATTTGCTGCCAAAAATCGCCCATTTGCCCTGCAAATATCCAATAAAAAGCCTTATCTTTGCACTCGCAAAAGCGACGCCGCATAATTTGCACGGGGTGTAGCGCAGTCCGGTTAGCGCACCTGCTTTGGGAGCAGGGGGTCGAAGGTTCGAATCCTTTCACCCCGACAAAACAAATAAAGTCGTTGAAAATTAGTACTTTGCTTACAATTTTCAACGGCTTTTTTCTTTCTAAAAAGACCGTTCAGGTCATAAATATCTAATATTTTGTACCTATGTTGGTGCATTTTGCGCTATTCTTCACCCAAATGCATGCAAAATCCTTGCAAGTAATCCTGTAACATTTGCGAGATGACAACGCCAATAATAGTAAGCAATAGTTTTGCTTATGACATTTATAGACTATGGCTTAACAGGATTAGTCATAAATTATTTTGCGCAACCATTAGAAAAAAGCAAATCCCTTGCAAGTCTTTTATTGCAGGGGATTTGCTGTAAAAATTCGGTGGGTGGCTAATGGGATTCGAACCCATGACATTCAGAACCACAATCTGACGCTCTAACCAGCTGAACTATAGCCACCATGTCTGCCTTCTTTCCGAAAGCGATGCAAAGGTAACGCTTTTTGTTAAACCTGCAAAGGGTTTGCGCGATTTTTTGCAATTATCTCATAAGAAAAGCGGCAAAGGCGGGCGGCGCAGGCTTTATTCCGCAGGATAATAGTCGTGCTTGGCTGCAGCCAAAGTGTTGAGCATCAGCATGCATATGGTCATAGGACCAACACCACCGGGGACGGGCGTGATGAAACTGCAAAGAGGGGCAACTTCGTCGAACTTAACGTCACCGCAAAGGCGGAAACCTTTCGGGCGGCTTGCGTCGGGCACGCGGGTCGTGCCTACATCAATGACGGTCGCGCCGGGTTTTACCATTTCGGCCGTGACAAATTCAGGTCTGCCTATGGCGGCTATCAGTATGTCGGCGCTGCGGCAAATTTCCTTTAAGTTGGCTGTGCGGCTGTGGCACACGGTGACGGTGGCGTCGCCGAAATTCTTCATCATCATCAAGGAAGCCATCGGTTTGCCCACGATGTTGGAGCGTCCCAGCACAACGCAGTGCTTGCCGGAAGTGGGAATGTTGTAACGACGCAGGAGTTCGATAATTCCTTTGGGAGGTAGCAAGGCAGGCCGATGTTCATTCTTCCTACATTTACGGGGTGAAAACCGTCCACGTCCTTGCGATAATCGATGGCTTCAATCACCTTTTGCTCTGAAATGTGCGCCGGCAGGGGCAATTGCACGATAAAGCCATCGATGTCTTCATTTTCATTAAGTCCATTGATACAGGCCAGCAGTTCCTCTTCCGTCACATCGTCCTCGAAACGGATAAGCGTGCTTTCAAAGCCACAGGCTTCGCAGGCCAGCACTTTGTTGCGCACGTAAGTTTCGCTTCCGCCGTCGTGTCCAACGAGTATGGCGGCGAGGTGCGGGCGTTTCATACCCTTCGCCACCATTTCGGCAACTTCTGCGGCAATTTCCTGCTTTATCGTTGCAGCCGTAGTCTTTCCGTCAATAATTGTCATCGTATATATATAATATTGTATGGTTATTCTTTTCTCAAAGTTATGATTTCGTAGGCGGGCCATGCGCCGAGGCGATAAGGCACGCTGCCGCCGATGCCGGTAGACACGTAGAGGCGGCTGTCGCCTTCGGTGTAAAGCCCTGCCCAATGCGGCATCGTGAGGGCGGCGGGCGAGAAATTGCCAAAGCGCAACTGCCAAGCGTGGGTGTGTCCCGAGAGTGTAAGGCCTACCTGCTTGTTGCGCGACACTTCGCTTGCCCAATGATGCGGGTCGTGCGAGAGCAGAACCACTGCGGCATTTTGTGGCACATGCTTCAAGGTTTTGACGAGGTTTGCCAAAGCAGGGTGGGGCGCTTTGCCTCCGTTCTCTACGCCGGCAATATAGAGCCGTTCACCTTTCCTGCTGATTGCGAAATGTTCGTTGCGGAGCACTTGCCAGCCGCATTGCTGTTCAAACGAGATGATTTGCGAGCAATGGTAATTTTTTTCGAGTTCGCTTTGACGGGCGTTGTAGATGCAATAATCATGATTGCCGAGCACAGCCACCACGCCGTCGCGCGCTTTCAGTTGCGCAAGGATAGCGGCATAGGGATGCACTTCCGTGGAATTGACATTGACCAAATCGCCCGTGAACACGATGAGGTCGGCGCGCTCCTCGTTGATGCGCCGCACCACCTTTTCCACAAATCCCGTATGCCCGTTGTAAGTGCCGAGATGAAGGTCGGAAATTTGTATGATGCGGTAACCGTCGAAAGCGGCGGGCAAGTTCTTGACGGGGATTTCTATTTCGTTTTTCTTCAAAATATGCGTGCCGAAGGCAACGCCGAACACCTGCGCGGCAAACACGAGCAGCGCGAGCGTAATAGGCAGATACAAACGCCTTTTCCACTTTTTACGCAGCAGCCAAGCCGCCAAGAGCGACAGGGCATCGAAGATGAGGAAAACGACCTTAGGGATAAAGAAGCACGTAAGCAGAATGAAGAACGCTTGCATGCAGATGCTGCTGCGACCCGCCACGAAAAGCAGGAGCGTAATGGCGGTGAGCAGCGTGGGCAAAAAAACGCAGAACGAACTAATTACGTTCGTTCCGCGCGTATATCTTTGCCAAATATATATGTCCGGCAAGAGAGAGAGGAGTATCAGAGACAAAAACATCAATATCATTCGCACTGCTTTTTGTTGATCCGTCTACATCTTATTATGTTCCTGCTGTTCCTGCCATTTCTCGCGGGCCAGTTCCTGCATATCGGTCACCGTGTCTTTTTCGTCCACGATTTCTGTGCCGAGCATGGTTTCAATCACGTCTTCCATAGTGACAATGCCACGGAAGCAGCCGTATTCGTCGATGATAACGGAGATGTGTTCCTTTTTCGCCAAGAGTTCCTCCCAGATCTTCGACACAGAGTCTGTTTCCTGGAAAGTAAGTATCGGGCGCACTATTTCAGAGAGACGCGTGTCAAAGCGGTCTTCCGAGAGTTTTTCGAGAATTGTTTGGCGCAATACGTAACCCTTTATGAAGTCATCGTTCTCTTCGTTGAACACTGGGATACGCGAGTACGTGCGATAGGCATCGTTTTTATAGAATTCGGAGAGCGTCATGTTTTCCTCGGCCATTTCCACCACGGAACTTGGGGTCATGATGTCGCGTGCCGTGATGTCGTCGAGTTTCAGCAGGTGCTGGATCATACTGTTCTCTTTCTTTTCCAAAACTCCTTCTTCTGCGCCGACCGTAACAATGGCGGAAACTTCCTCGCGGCTCACGGAAAGCGGTTGCTTCTTGGTGGAAATGATGTTTGTAATCAGTTCCGAGAGCACCACAAAGGGGTAGGTGAGGAACACCAGAGTGCGGATGATGCGCGTGCTGGGCAGTGCGAGTTGCCGCCAGTAGGTAGCGCCGATGGTCTTGGGGATAATTTCGGAAGCCACAAGGATAAGCAGCGTGAGCACGGCGGAGGTTACGCCGAACCACTCGTTGCCGAACACTTTGTCGCTCTGTGCGCCCACTCCGGCAGCACCGACGGTGTGCGCAATGGTGTTGAGCGTCAGGATTGCGGAGATCGGGCGGTCGATGTCCTGCTTGTAGCGTTTGAGTAAATGTGCAACGGATTTTCCCTCGCTTTCTTTCGCCGAGATAAAAGACATCGGCGTAGAAAGCAGCACGGCTTCAAGGATAGAGCAGAGGAAAGAAATAAAAATTGCAGAGAAGAGATAGAGGAGTAATAGCCCCATGGATAATTGGATAAGTGAAACAATATCCGTCCGTAAGTGTTTGGCTTTCAGAAAAGAGATTGCTTGTTATTTGAAAGCCCGGATGCTCTTTTAAGTCTATTATGAGCGTTGCGGCATGCCGTTAATCATCAGTTAAGATGCAGCAAGTTTCATTTTCAAGGCACAAAGTTAGTGATTTCTCTGTGTATTTTAGTTATTATCTGCCTATTAAATTATTATTTCAGTGTTTTAGCCTCATTCTTCAAAGTCAAGGCAGACGCGCTGCACGGTGTAGGGGCGGATCTTCGTATCAGCCACGGCCACGTGTTCGGGGTGTGTTGCATAGGCTTTGAGGGCGGCAGGACTTTCGAGCGTGGAATCAAGCATCACGTCGCAATTCGACGAGTCGAGACGGCCGTCAATGTTCACTTTAATGCTTACGAGTCCGTCGATTTTGCCTTGCAGACTTTCGAGGCCCGTTTTGATTTCTCTTTTCACCTGTTCTTTCTTTTCATCGGTGAGTTCAGGGTTCAATGTCCAAAGAATAATGTGTTTTACCATGATTGAAATATTTTATTATTTGATGCAATGCTCTTTCTTGTATTCGTTGAATTGTTCGCGGTTGCCGTTGAACACGTTGATGTCTACGTCGCCCGTGATGCCGCTGACGCGGCCGCGATACGTGAGTTGCCAATGCAACAGATGCACAAAGGGCTTGAACTCGCTGTAACGGGCTATCCACACATCGTATTCTTTCAGTTCTTTCGGGGCGGCGGGCATGTGCTTGTTCACAAAGTTCTGGCCCATATAAAGCACGGGCTTCACGCCGCAACGACGCTCTACGGCGCGCAGCCAAACGAGCATTTCCTGAAAGAGTTTCTGCACGCCGCCCATTTTCTTGATTTCGCTTTCCGAGGGTTCTACATCAAGCATCGGCGGTAGGTCACCCTTTGCCAAACTTGCTTTTTTGAGGAAATACTCTGCCTGCGCCGCGCCGCTTTTTAGGTAGGAGAAGAAATGATACGAACCGGCGGCGATGCCCTGACGGCGTGCGGCGCGAATATCGGCGGCGTAGTAATTGCTGAATATGCTGGTGCCTTGCGTGGCCTTGACATAAACGAAATCTACCTTATAATCCACCTTGCCGACAATGCGTTTCTGCGGCCCTAAGCCCGTGATGCGCAGTTTGTTCCAATAGATGGGATATTTCTTGCGCCCGATGTCGTGCTGATAGCGCGAGATGTCGATGCCGTACACGCGGTCTGCGCTGTACACCATGCGCTCGCCCTTGAACACATCTTCTTTCCACGCGCCGCACTTTGCCACATTGTCGCCCGACAGACTGATGCCGTGTCCGTGCCGTTGCCCGTTTTTCCATTCGCCATAGTAGAACGAGCCGTCTGTCCCAAAGCAAGTGCCGATGCCGTGGGCTTTCCTCTCTGCGTTGAACTTTCCCGTATAGACTCCCTCGGGTATAATGGCGCAGCCGCTCGCCAAAGTGTCGGCTTGCCATGTGCCGCCGTAAATGTTGCCTATGCTGTCGGTGAGTGTGCCTGCGCCTTCTTTTATCGTGATGCCTTTGCGCTCTACGACTTGCCCCTCATAGGTTGCGCCGTCTGCCTGCACGAGGCGTGCGCATTGCTTATATATATATAATATTGTGTGGCGGCGCGTGGGGCGGTCGGCAAACCACGACTTTATCTTTTGCCAGAAATTGCGCCAAAGCGCAACCGGCCAGCCCTCGTCGGCATACACTGCGGCGGCTATCCGTTCCGCGCCTATCCATTTGCCGTCTGCCACGATGCCGCTTAGGCGGCCGAAGCAGTTGATTACCGCTCCGCCTTCAGCAGAGGCGAAAGTGCTTAGCGCGGCGGTGTCGGCCGTAACGGCAGGCAGGGACACGGCGGTTTCGTTGCCGAAGTCGTGGAAAAAGATGCAGCGCTTGGGCTTTGCCAACGTGCCGTAGCGCAGGGCGGCAAAGCGTGCCGCGCCTTCGGGCAATAAGGAGTCGGCGGTTTGCAATAGCAGGAGCGTAGTGCTGTCGCGCAGGGCGGTGTCGGTAAGCCGCTGGCAGCGCACGGTGTCTGTATAGATGCTGTCGGCAGTCGCCGTGCTGTTGAAAATCAAGCGGTACTCGGTGTGAATGGCTGCGGTGACAGGCTTGCCCGCCTTTGCTGCTGCGCAAAGCCTTGCCGCGATGCGTGCCGTTGAGTCGCGACGTGCGCCGTAGTCTTCGGCTTGCGCTTTCAGGCTCATCATTTCGTTGTAGCCGTCGTCTGCCACGGAGTGCGTGCGCTCATAGTACTCCATTTCGCGCACCACGTGGGCGGCATCGGCAAGGTCGTTTTCCAAGTTACTTTGCAGCGCGGCTATCAGCCGCTGCGTGCTGTCGGCGGCGAGCGTGTCGGGCAGCGTGCCGAGCAGGTTGGCGGAGGTGAGGGCGTGCCCGCTGTTGCTCACGAACACCGCCGTGCCTTCTCGTTTCTCTGCCACCGAGTCAGCGCAATAGTCCGCATCGTCGGGTTGCCCGTCTGCCATACATATATATATAGTGTCGCGGCTGCCGTCGGTGAGCATCAGGCAACTTTTTGCTTCCACGCGCGCCACGCTGCGCAAGAGCGTGCTTTCGCGGGTGGGCAGCAGCCAAGGCAATATTATGAGCATTGCCGCAACCACGCAGATTGCGGCAATGATAAAGGGTCTTGATTTTAGTAGTTTCTTCATCAGCAAAATTCGTTCTTACACTAATGCCTTTGACAAGAAATAACCGCCCAGCACGAGCCAGACGTACAGGCCGCCGGCAAGGAGAAAGGGTTTGGCGCCGGCTTGCTTGAACTTGTCGATGCTGGTTTCTGCACCGAGGGCAGTCATTGCCATGGTGAGCAGGAAGGTGTCGAGGTTGTTGATGAAAGAAATGCCTGCGGCGAGCGTTTCTTGGGGAATAAACGAGGCCTGTTGCAGGAGCGAGTTGATGCCGATGACGATAAGGAAGTAGAAGGCAAACCAGGGAATGGTGATTTTGCTTTTCCCTCCGGCGTTGTTCGCGCTTTTGCCCCATTTGGCGAGGCAGAGGCTCATGATGACGAGCACCGGGGCGAGGAGCATCACGCGGATCATTTTCGTAATGGTCGCCGCGTCGGCGATATTGCCGCCGGCCGCATCAATGGCGTTGCCTGCGCCCACCACGTGCGCCACTTCGTGCAGCGTGCCGCCCGTATAGACGGCCAACTGCTGTTGCGTCAGTCCGTCGAGCATGCCGGCGCGGTATAGGATAGGGTAGAGGAACATGGAGAGCGTGCCGAAAATCACGACCGTGGAAACCGCCACGGCGGTCTTGTGGGGTGCACATTTCACCACGGGCTCTGCGCCGAGCACGGCGGCCGCGCCGCAAATGGCACTGCCGGTCGAGGTCATTAGCGTGGTTTCGCCGTCGATTTTAAGCAGTTTGCCGAGCAGTATGCCGAGGAAGATGGTGCCTGCCACGATGATGGCATCAACGGTAATGGCGGGCAGTCCTATTTCTGCCACTTGCTGAAACGTCAGTTTGAAGCCGTAAAGCACCACGCCCGTGCGCAGCACCGTTTTCGAGCAGAACTTGATGCCCGGCACCCACGTCTCGGGCAGTTTGTTGCGCAGCGAGTTGGCGTAGAGCATACCGAGGATAATGCCGACAATCAGCGGACTGAACGACAGGTTTTTTACGAACTGGAACTCGGCGATGTAGAAAGCCGAGAAGGAGAAGAGGACTATTAAGAGTATGCCGTGCAATACCTCGCCTTTGTTTTCTTTGAACATGATATTGATGATTTTATGTTGTCTTTGTGATGAATGTTTTTATGTTGTCTTTGAGGCGGGCTGTAAGCCCAATTGTTGCCCATAGCCCAGGGCAACGCCCTGGGGAAGGCGTGTGCATTGATTTAAGTGTCGCGCTCTGTAAGAGCAACCTGCATTATGAGGGGCAACGCCCCGTGGCATTGCATAAGGGGTTACGCGCTCAGAGCGCGTGGCATTTTTGCACAGCAAAAATGCCGAATGTATAAATCGCGGCCTACGTTCCCCCAGGGCGGTGCCCTGGGCTATGG
>OBLI01000854.1_pt1 | contig 31673 bp, 29 predicted proteins | sample 1519701 | NCBI WGS metagenome assembly OBLI01 (sample SAMEA3663005, study PRJEB22513) | pig gut metagenome | biome: pig gut; feature: pig-associated habitat; material: faeces | place: France | collected 2012 | reverse complement strand
CATGCCGGCGTAACAACGTTGCCATGCCGGCGTAACAACGTTGCCATGCCGGCGTGGCAACGTTAACATGCCGGCGTGGCAACGCACAGTCCCCGCATCAGTAACAGCTTTCCCATAGATAGGAATGGCTACATGCACTGTGTTGAGGCTTATTCGATGGTACGCTTAAGGTGCTGAGGGCTGACATCCATTGCCCGTCAGTTCCTTGCAAGTTCTATACACACACTGCGGGCTCCGCCACCCATAGTGGGTTAAGCGAAGCCCGCAGCCTAACATCTTGATGCAACGGCGGGGAACGTGAGAAATGAAATGCCTACCGCTGCACCCTGCATTTACTTCTTTATCCAGGCACGCAGAATGCGCACGTCTTGCAAGGGGCGGTTGCGCTCGTCGCATTCCTTCCATTGTATAATGTCTACCACATCCATTCCCTGAACCACCTCGCCGAACACGGTGTACTGCCCGTCGAGGTGGGGCGACCCTCCGTAGTACTCATAGGCACGGCGCACCTCGCGGGTAAGTTGCACCTGTTGGTGCGTCATGGAGTCGAGGCGCTCCTGCATGATATCGAGTTTCTCAGGCCACTGGTCGCTACCATAGACGATGTAGAACTGCGAGGCCGACGAGGCACGCTCGGGATTGGTGGCATCGCCCTCGCGAGCAGCGGCCAGCGCACCACGTTTGTGGAAGTATTGCGGAAAACGAATTTCTGCGGGAATCGTGTATGGCTCCGGCGAGTCGCCTAATGCCACTCCAGGGGCGGCATGACGGCTGGCCGAGTCGCCGGCCTGTATCATGAACTGCGGGATAACGCGGTGAAAAAGCAGACCGTCGTAGAAACCCTCGCGCACCAGACGCAGGAAATTGTCGCGATGCTGGGGTGTTTCGTTGTAGAGCACCACGCTGATGTTTCCTTCCGTGGTTTCAAGCACCACCTCGTGGCGTGTGGTGTCGGGGGTGAGGCAGACAGCCTGCATGGCAGTGGCCGCACCGAACCAGCCAAGGGCAGCCATGAGGCAGATGACCGCCGAACGGCAGCAGTTGACAAGAAGGAAAGGTAAAAGAGTAACTTTCATAAAGCAGGATTTACATGTGATTTTTGCACGGCTAAATTACGGCAACCCGCTTGAAGAGCCAAACGTTCAGCTCGCAAAATGCCCCTCTGACCACGCTGCCTGCATGATGCAAGGCACTCGCAAGGCTGAAAATGAGCACAAAACGCGGCAAAGAGGGAGACGGAGTGGTAAAAAATCAACCGTCACACACGGCGGCAACTCATGTAAAAACGCTACCTTTGCCACGCATGCAGGTAAAAGTTGGCATGCAAGGCAAGACATTTGCCATTCTTCAGACTATGAAAATCAACCTTCTGGGAGCAGGCCGCGTGGCGTGGCATCTGGCTCCCTCACTGCAACGCGCAGGCCACCAGGTTGTGGGCATTTGCGCACGCCACTTGGAGCACGCCCAAGCCTTGGCAAGCCGTTTGACCGATGCCTTGGCCGTCACGAGCGTTGGGCAGTTGCCTGCGGCCGACTGGTATTTGCTCAGCGTGAGCGATGCCAGCATAGCCCCCTTGGCCGCCGAGTTGGCAGCCCTGCCCCTGCCCCCCGAGGCCGTGGTGGCGCACACTGCAGGCAGCGTGCCGCTGCAAGTGCTGGCCACGTGCCACCGCCGCGCCGCGGTGATTTATCCCATGCAAACATTCAGTAAAGAGCGGCACGCCGACCTGCAGCAGGCCACCTGCTTTGTGGAGGCTACGGATGAGCGAACGCTGCTTGAAGCCGAAGCATTGGCGCGCGGCATAGTTGGCCACGTGGCGCGCCTTGACAGCCACGAGCGCCGACACCTGCACCTGGCAGCCGTGTTTGCCTGCAACTTTGCCAACCACTGCTACCATCTGGCCTATCGCGTGCTTGAAGAGGCGGGCATCGACCCGCGCTGCCTGCTGCCGCTGATTGACGAGACTGCGGCTAAGGTGCACGAAATGCATCCCGCCGAGGCCCAGACGGGGCCGGCCGTGCGAGGCGACGGGCTGGTGCTGCAACGCCAAAGCCACATGCTCGAGGGCAAGCCCGACATACAACGCATTTACCAGGAACTGAGCGCAAGCATAGCGCAACTGCAAGCATCACACCCCCACCGTGCCGACGGCCACGACGACGCGCACGGCAAAAGGCAAGAAACGACATGATAGATTACGACCTGACGAAAATACGCGCTTTCGCCTTCGACGTAGACGGCGTGTTGAGTACCAACCATGTGTACCTGTTCGGCGAGGACGGTCAGCCCCACCGCACCGCCCACATCAAGGACGGCTACGCCCTGCAACTGGCCGTGAAATGCGGCTTCGATGTGGCCATCATCACTGGCGGACGCAGCGAGGCCGTAAGGCAACGCTACCAGGGCCTGGGCATTCACCACGTATTTATGGGTGCTTCCATCAAGATTGAAGTGTTCGACGAATGGCTGGCCATGACGGGGTTGCAGCCCGAGGAGGTGCTCTACATGGGCGATGACATTCCCGACTACGAAGTGATGCAACAGTGCGGATGCCCCTGCTGCCCAGCCGATGCCGCGGCAGAAATAAAAAGCATAGCCCGCTATGTGAGTGCACTGAACGGTGGCTGCGGCTGTGTGCGCGACGTGGTGGAACAGACCATGAAGGCGCAAGGCAAATGGATGGCCGACAAGAAGGCCTTTGGCTGGTAAAGGATAGGCGTGTACGCCACATATCCTTCCCTCTCTCTCTTCAACGTAACATACTACGACGCGGCGCAGGCTATGCCGGCCGCACACCCATTCTTAAAGAAACAATACCGTGCTTGACAATCTGAAAAAATACAACGTGGTGCTGGCCAGCAACTCGCCGCGACGCAAGGAACTGCTGCAACGGCTGGGTATCCCCTTCAAGGTGCGCACCCTCTTCGGCATCGACGAGAGTTACCCCGACACCCTGCGCGGCGAGGACATCGTGCGTTACATTTCGCGCAACAAAGCCAACGCTTACCGCAGTTCTATGGGACCCGACGAACTGCTCATCACGGCCGACACCATCGTCTACCTGCAAGGTGAGGTGATGGGCAAACCACACGATGCCGACGACGCACGCCGCATGCTGCGGGCTTTGGCCGGACAGGTGCACCAGGTCATTACGGGCGTAACCATCATTACGGCCAACGACATGGAGAACTTTGCTGTGACAAGCCAAGTGAAGTTCTCAGACCTTAGCGACGACGAAATTAACTACTACGTGGACCGCTATCTCCCGCTCGACAAGGCTGGAGCCTATGGCATTCAGGAATGGATAGGGCTGGTGGCCGTGGAGGAACTGCGCGGCAGCTACTTCAACGTGGTGGGCCTGCCCATACAGCGACTCTACCAGGCTTTGAAACGCTTCTGAGCCTCGCGGCCTAAGCGCAAGGAGGGCACAGAGCCTGCCATTTCTCACCCACACCAACCCTCTGTATTTACGAAAAACATGCTGAAACTCTATAGCAAGGACAACCCGCATGAACGCATTGACCAGGTGGTGCGCACGCTGCTTGACGGCGGTGTGGTGATACTGCCCACCGACACCACCTATGCGCTGATGTGCCACGCGCTCAAGGAAAGGAGCGTGGAACGCATTTGCCGCATTCGCCAGATTGACCCACGCGAACATCCGCTTTCAGTCATCTGCTACGACATGAGCGCCATCAGCGAATACGCGCACATCTCCAACACCGTCTACAAAGTGATGAAGCGTAACCTGCCGGGGCCGTTCACCTTCATCCTGCCCGGCAAGAACAAACTGCCCAAGGTGTTCCGTCACCGCACGCAGGGCGAGGTGGGCATACGCATGCCACAGTGCCCCGTGCTGGCCGAAATCATGCAGCAACTGGGCGCACCGCTCATGGCTGCCTCGCTGCCAACCGACGACATGGCCGAACCCGAGTATCAAACCGACCCCGAACTCATTGACGAGGCCTTTGGCCACCTGGTTGACCTTACGGTGGATGCCGGCATGGGCAGCCTGGGGCAATCGACCGTGGTGGACTGCCACGACGACGAATTGAACATTGTGCGTCAAGGCGATGCCGAACTGCAATAGGCTCCCCCTTACTCTCTCTCTTGTCACACCCCCATCTACAAACCCAAAAACTCTATGACTAAGTTGACACATCACTACCTGCGCCTGTTCGCAGCCTTGGCATGTGGCGCTGCTCTTTGCGCCTGCTCCGAGGATACCGACAACCCGAAGTATGCCTCCGAACCGCCCGTTTTCTCAGGTTTTGAAGTGAAGCCTCTCGACGAGACCGCTACCGAGGTAAAAGCGGGCGAACGCTTCGTGGTGACACTCAAGCAAAGCCGCGCGGGCAAACTGCTTTATTTAGGACAGTATGGCTGGGAGGCTACGTCGAACGCTGGCGATGCATCGCACCGATACACGCAATCAGTCATCTACGACCATAAGCCCCAGGAACCGACCGACACAATGATAGTGACGCAACCCGGAACCTACAAGGTGACCTTCAGTGGAAAATACAATACCTCGGGGCAGGTGGTGAACTGGCAGAATAAGTACGGTACGGGCTACACTACTGACTTTGCTGACGGTGGCAAGGTGACCTACACGCTGCCCTCCTGGCAGTATTTCACGGTGAAAGCCGAATACACCTTCACGGTGCGCTGACCCGCCACCGTAGCCGTCCACCACTCCTTATATATAATAGCTGCCCGATAAAGTTCACGGCAGTCAGCCTGCCGCCGCACGGCGTATGACTGACAAGGACTTTATCGGGCAGCCCTATTTTTGTAGGTAATGGCCTCGCCCCGAGGCAAGTAATACGTCTACCTCTCCACTCCACACTTGCGTCCCTTATGCGTCATCCTCCGTTTCTGTACGGCAGACAAGCAGTCTTATCCCTTTGATTTCCATTCCTGTGAGGCAGACAGTGCGTTGCCACGGGCCCATATCAACGTTGCCACGGGCCCGTAACAACGTTGCCATGGGCCCGTAACAACGTTGCCACGGCGCCGTGGCAACGTTGATACGGCGCCGTGGCAACCCACTATGTGCCGTTTGAAAACAAGAAAGAGCCTTGAAAGAACAGTTGCACGCCTTTACAAAGCGTAAAATCATCACTGCATCACAGCCCTATTTATCCGTATTCTGCAAACATGAAGCCTTGAGAACGCGCATTAACAACAACCGCCGCTACGCTGCAACCCGTGGGCTGATGCGTAGCGGCGGCCTTTGTGGAGGCTATGCGACTCTCGCTTAGATAAGGTACTGCGAGGAGATGCTCTCGTTCTCCATAACGCGGCGGATGGTTTCGGCCAACATGCTGCTTACAGAGAGTTCCTTCACCTTGTCGCAATGTCCGCGATAAGGAATGCTGTCGGTGAAGACCATTTCAACCAACGACGAATTTTGCACACGCTCATCGGCGGGACCGCTCATGATGCAGTGGCTGGCAATGGCGCGTACGCTCTTGGCACCGTTGCTCATGATGAGGTCGGCAGCCTTAGTGATGGTGCCTGCCGTGTCGACGATGTCGTCGACGAGCACCACGTCCATGCCCTTTACATCACCGATTATCTGCATTGAGGCCACCTCGTTAGCTTTTTTACGGCTCTTGTTACAAAGCACCATGGGGCAATCCAGGTACTTGGCATAACTTGCAGCACGCTTGGAACCACCTACGTCGGGCGTAGCAATGCAGAGGTTTTCAAGGTTCAGGCTCTTGATGTAGGGCAGCATGACGGTTGATGCATAGAGATGGTCGACAGGCACGTTGAAGAAGCCCTGCTCCTGGTCGGCGTGGAGGTCCATCGTCATGAGGCGGTCGATACCAGCCACGCTCAGAAGGTCGGCCACCAACTTGGCACCGATGCTTACGCGAGGCTTGCTCTTGCGGTCCTGACGTGCCCAGCCAAAGTAAGGCACCACGGCGCAGATGCTGCGGGCCGAAGCACGCTTAGCGGCGTCGATCATGAGCAGAAGCTCCATAAGGTTGTCGGAGTTGGGGAATGTGCTCTGCACCAAGAAAACATCGCGGCCGCGGATGCTTTCCTCGTAGCAAACTTCAAATTCGCCATCGGCAAACTTAGTGACCGTCAGGTTGCCGAGTTTGCAGCCCAGTTCTTCGCAAATTTTCTCGGCAAGGTAACGCGAGGCGGTACCTGAGAACACCATGAAAGAGTCGTTGTTCATCATTATAGGTTTATGATAGTTATTAAGTGAATGCTTGGGGACTTGTGGATGGTTCTTCTTTTGGGAACGTCATGAGGCACACCTTATTCAGCCGCTCTTTTGAGTCGGCGAAAGTGCGTGATGATGTCTTTGAAATCCTGCGTGGTGTGTATGCTGAAACGGTTCCATATATCACCCAGCAGCACCGCACCGCCAAAGCCCAGTGACTTGGTCACGGCGATGTTTTCGAGGTTGACACCGCCCAAGGCCATGACCTTGCGGTCGATCACCTTGGACTTTTGCAGGGCCTTTAGTTCCTGGATGGTGAAACGCGCGTCGTAATTTTCCTTGGAAATGCTGTCGAAGATGGGCGACAGGAAGAGGTAGTCGCAAGCCCGCTTGTGCGCCTGCACCTCCTCGACGGTGTGACACGAACAGGAGATGTGGCCTTTGTATTTAGGAGGAAGTTCGGGGTTGCGGTGATTAAGATGAATACCTTTCAGCCCATATTCATTCTTAAGATAGAAGTGGTCGTGTACCACAATGCGCTTGCGAAATTCCTGCGGGATTAACGTAAGCAAGCGCTCGGAATAAACAGGTTCCGTTTCGGGTTTCCTTAAATGCAAAATCTCCAATCCCTCTTCAAACAGTGCCGTGAGTATCTGATGCTCCTCGACAAAGAAATAGGGGGTGGACATGAGGATGAGTTTCATTATGCTATCCTTTTTTGAATGCAAAGATGACGCAAGGCGCGTGCAGCGAGAACGAAGAAAAACGAGACATTCGCTGGTTTTCACGCTCTATCGCTGGAAATCTTGTGCAAAGATAGTGCAAGGCGATTGGTGGGCAAAATATAATAAGTGTGTATTTTTCCTTATTAGACTTATCGCAAAGTGCTGTTTTCAAATGGGAAGCAAAAGGCATGAGCCTATAAGGAATGGCACCACGCAGCGTGTGTGTGCATGGTGCCGCAAAGCTGGACGCTCTATTTACGCCCAATATGTCGCAAGAACTCCTCACGCAGTTCGGTTTGCTCAAACGCGCCACAGAAGTCGGTGGTCGTAGTGACGGAGTAGTCCTTCTCAACCCCACGCATCTGCATGCACATGTGCTGTGCTTCGACAACCACCATCACGCCCTTGGGCTGTAAGGCCTCTTGAAGGCTCTGCTTGATTTGCAGCGTAAAGCGCTCCTGTACCTGAAGGCGGTGTGAAAAGATGTCGACCACTCGGGCAATTTTGGAGAGCCCCGTAATATAGCCATTGGGTATGTAGGCCACGTGCGCCTTGCCGTAGAAGGGCAGCATGTGGTGCTCGCACAAGGAGTAGAAGGGAATGTCTTTCACCAACACCATCTGGCTGTAATCCTCGCGGAACTTTGCCGAATTGAGCACATCTACGGGGTTCATGGCATAGCCCTGCGTAAGCGTTTGCATGGCCTTGGCCACACGCAGCGGGGTGCGTTCGAGCCCCTCACGCGTAGGGTCTTCGCCCAAAAGGCGCAGTATTTCTAAATAATGGTGTTGCAGTTCTTCAGTGACAGACATAGAGAGGAATATATATATAGGATGGGATGGATAATCAGATGGATGGGATGAGGCTACATGGGGAGGTTCACTTCACTCTTGACAATGCGCACTTCATAGGAAATGTGAGCCTTGCGGATGCGTGTGACATACTTCTGCGCATCTTCTCGGGTGCGGAAATCGCCCACATGCGTCACCCAGCGAGGACTGACGAAACTGGGATAAGCTGCCAATTCGCCAAAAAGGTTGCGGCATTTCTGCCCCATTTGGATGGCCTTTTCCTTGTCGGCCCGTGAGTTGCCTCCGGTAAAGATACAGATGCGATACCCCATGGCCTTGCGACGCTGACGGCTCACATAATGGCGCGTGCCAACTTCGGTGCTTTCGGTAGTCTCGGCGTGATGACGTGAAGCAGCAGCACCCTGCGCAGGTTTGGAAGTCGGCGTCTGCGCTGCGGGGTGGGTATTGTTCACCACCTGTTCTATTTCTTCATTCTGAATAATGACCACGCGGCCCTTACCCTCCTGTGTCTGGCGCAGTTTGCCAGTATAAGTGGTTTGGGCTGTGATGGGTAACACGCCCAGCAACAGGAATAAAGCAGTAAATGTTCGCAACATGCGTTTTGCAATAATCGAGTTAGAATAAGCCTCTGTCAAAAGATTTGCGCGAAGAGGCGTTCCGTAGCTGAAGTAGAGCAAACAAGCCTTGGGGAGGACACGGGTTCTACGGCTTGTCATTAAAAGTGAAGAAGAGGTTATGACGCGATGAACACGCCATAACCCCTTTCGGTTCAGAAGCAATTACTTCCAAGCATCGATGATGCCCTTGAAGTCGGCCACCTTCAACGAGGCACCGCCAATGAGGCCACCATCTACGTCGGGCTTTGCAAAGAGTTCCTTGGCATTGCTGGGCTTGCAGCTACCGCCATAGAGAATCGTAACGTTCTCAGCAGCCTCCTTTCCGAACTTCTCGGCAATGGTGGCGCGGATGAAAGCGTGCATCTCCTCAGCCTGGTCGGAAGTAGCGGTCTTACCCGTACCGATGGCCCATACAGGCTCGTAGGCCAATACGACGTGGGCGAACTGCTCAGCAGTAAGGTCGAAGAGCGAACCCTCAAGCTGTGCCTTTACTACCTCATTCTGCTTGCCAGCCTCGCGCTCTTCAAGCACCTCACCGATGCAGAAGATAACTTCCAGACCGTTGGCAAGAGCGAGGTTCACCTTCTCTTTCAGGATTTCAGCAGTTTCATGGTAGTAAGCGCGACGCTCGCTGTGTCCAAGGATAACGTAGTCAGCACCCGTGCTCTTTACCATTTCGGCAGAAACCTCACCGGTGTAGGCTCCCTTGACCTTGTCAGCGCAGTTCTCCGCACCAAGACCAATCACGTTGCTGTCGATCACACCTGCTACCGAAGCAAGGTGGATGAAGGGCGTGCAAATAACCACGCCGCAGTTGGGCTTGTCAGCAGCAAGTGCTTCGTTGAGTTCCTTGGCCAGAGCCACACCTTCTTGCAGGTTCATGTTCATTTTCCAGTTACCTGCTACAATTTTCTTTCTCATTGCTTTTTGTTTATTTAGATGAAGTTTGAATAAATGATGTCTGTAGTATTTCGTGCCCACGAGCACATTGTCGATGATGACCACAAGCAGCAGTGGGATGAGAAACCAAAGCACCAACCTAAGGAGCGGCGCGGCCCCCGAAGGTGTAAACCATTGTGCCACATTGTTACCGTGAACATAGGGGTCAGGCAGTTCGTTGTTGCCCCACTTCCACACCAATCGGCCGTCTTTCAGCAGCATCAGCCCAGGATTGGAGCGCACCATGGCCCGGATTTCAGTGTCCTCTGCCATATATATAGGATACGCGGCACCCGTGCGATCCTTCCAGTCGGCACAGCCTGCTGAGTCGGATGCGGTAAGCATGCAGAAGGCGTAGCGGCGATCCTGACAGAAGTCGTAGAGGCTGTTTATCCTGTCGCAACAGCCATCGTCAGCCGTTTCGGTGCGCGGCACGGTGAGGAGGAATGTGTAGGACGTATCGGCCAAAATCTCCCACGTGAGGTCGTCTCCTGTTTGCGTATCGGCCACGTAAAAGTTCACGGGAAGCCTTTCTGCCTCTGCCTGTTCAGGATTGTCAAAGGCGGCCCGCATGTTCACACCTATACGATAAGGCGTGAAGTCAAGCACGGGAATGTAGTGCAAGGTGTAGATGGCGAGTGCTATGGTGTAACACCAGGCATAGGTGGAAGCCAACCAAGCAAAACGCTCTGACACTACGCGGCGCATGGCCAGCGGCCTGTAAAGGAGGCAGAGAGCCGCCACAAGCAGCACGACATTCTTAGCCAGCGTCTGTCCGTTGGTAAGGGTGATGGCTTCTCCAAAACAGCCGCAGTCCTGCACGGGTTCAGCCACATATGTCCAGGCCGTGAGAGCAGTGAGGACGCAGGTGGCCAAGAGTGAAAGCCCCACCGTAAGGCGTCGGTTCACGCCAAGCAGCAGGCACAAACCGAGCACAAACTCAACCGTGCCGAGAGCCGTGGCCGCCATCTCCATCGGCAGCAGGGAGTGCGCGAAGGGCAGTGCAAGCGCTTCGGCATAAGCCTCCAACTTGTAGGCCATTCCCATAGGGTCTGCCACTTTTACAAACCCCGACAACAGGAATGTGCCTCCCAGTAAAAGGCGGCAAAGCATGAGCCCCACGAAGCGAAGCCAGCGTCCAGCACGTTGTAATTTAGTCCTGCTCAAGTGTAAGCTTGATAAGGCCGAACACGGCATAGTTCATAATGTCCATATAATTCGCCGCTATACCTTCGGAAACGCGGGTTGTTCCGTCAAGGTCTTCAATCTGCTTGGTGCGGAATATCTTCATATATATCAAGTCCACATACGACGACACGCGCATGGCACGCCACGCCTCATTGTAGTCATGATTCTTACGCAGCATAAGCTCTTGCGCCTCTCTCGCTTTTGCGTCGTAGAGTTCCAAAGCTTTCTCCTGTGTCAAATCCTCCACTTCGGCCACCCCCAAATCGAGTTGTATCAAACCAACCAAACTGTAATTGACAAGCCCTATGAACTCAGGTACAATGCCCTCGTCCACCATGCTGCATCCCTTGGTCTGGATGGAGCGTATGCGGGCAGCCTTGATGAACAACTGGTCGGTGAGCGTTTCGGTGCGCAACACGCGCCATGCAGCACCGTAGTCGTGCAGTTTGTCGGCAAACAGATTGCGACATTGCGACATCACCTGTTCAAATTCTTCTTGTGTATTATATGTGGTGGCCATGGTGTGCATTTTTACTGGCAGAACATCTTCAACAAATGCCTTTCAACCCGATAACGGCGTCAGCGAAAGACGTAAAACATGCTTCTGCCACTGATTCTGCAACATATTTCGGTGTGCAAATGTACTAAAATATCACAGAAACGCCGTGGGCTATACCTTATATATATATAGAAATTGGGCAAACAGCTACTCGGAATAGACTTGCCACGTATCGAAAATACTGAACAGCACACGCTTTGCGCGGCACGCTTCGGCCTCGTCACAACACTTCGTAGCTGAACTGAATGTGGCAAACCACGTCACATATACCCCATCAGCAAACCAGGAATTATCACAAACTCTATAACATCTCCACACTGGCATTGAGGCACCGCCTTGGATTATTGAAAAGAAGGAACGCGCTGCAATATGAACTAAAAAGTTTTACATTAAATTAGAAACCTCTATAATAATTCGTAACTTTGCACCGCTTCAAGCAGCGAAAGTAGCCATCGAGCCCATAGATTACTTTGGCAGGTACGAGAAACGACTGCTGAAGCAAGCACAAAAAGCAAGCATCCAGACAAAACGATACAGCTTTCTCCAATGGAACATTCTAAAGAACTCATGAGCCGTGCTGCGGACAACATCCGCATTCTGGCAGTAAGCATGGTAGAACGTGCCAAGTCCGGACACCCCGGTGGTGCCATGGGTGGCGCAGACTTCATCAACGTGCTTTACTCTGAATTCCTGCACTTCGACCCTGCACAGCCCACGTGGCGTTGCCGCGACCGTTTTTTCCTTGACCCCGGCCACATGTCGCCCATGCTCTATGCGCAACTGGCCCTAATAGGCAACTACACGATTGACGAACTGAAAATGTTCCGCCAGTGGGGCTCCCCCACCCCCGGGCACCCCGAACTCTGCTACGAGCGAGGCATAGAAAACACCAGCGGTCCCCTCGGACAAGGACACACCTACGCTGTGGGGGCAGCCATAGCTGCCAAGGCTCTGTATGCACGTACGGGTAACCCTGGATTTGACAAAGAAACCATATACGCCTACATCTCCGACGGCGGCATACAAGAAGAGATTTCACAAGGTGCAGGCCGCATAGCAGGCCACTTGGGTCTCAACAACTTGGTCATGTTCTTCGACGCAAACGAAATCCAGTTGTCTACCGAAACGGCGGCTGTGATTTCCGAGGATACGGCCATGAAATACCGAGCTTGGAACTGGAACGTCATTGAAATTGACGGTAACGACTGCGAGCAAATACGCAGCGCCCTGAAAGCTGCCAAAGAAGAGCAGAACCGCCCCACCCTCATCATTGGTCACACCGTGATGGGCAAGGGGTGTCGCAAAGCCGACGGCTCAAGTTACGAGCACGATTGCAAGACGCACGGTGCGCCCCTCGGAGGCGAGGCTTATGCGCAAACGTTGCGCAACTTGGGTGCAGACATAGAGAATCCCTTTGTCGTTTGGCCTGAAGTAGCTCAAATGTACGAAGAGCGTAAAGCCGAACTGGCCGAAATCGTAGCCGCCCGACGCGCCGAAGAAGCCGCATGGGAGCAGGCCAACCCCGAAAAGGCAGCAGCCCTCGACGATTGGATGAACCACCGCCTGCCCAGCATACCTTGGGATACCATACAGCAGAAAGGCGGCCAGCCCACACGTAACGGTTCGGCCGCTTGCCTCTCCCTTCTTTCGGAGTATGTGCCCAACATGATCGTTTCATCGGCAGACCTCTGTAACTCCGACAAGACCGACGGCTTCCTGAAACATACCACCGAAATCACCCGTACCAACTTTGCCGGTGGCTTCCTCCAGGCTGGTGTCTCTGAACTCACGATGGCGTGCGTTTGCATTGGCATGATGCTGCACGGTGGTATTATTACGGCTATGGGCACATTCTTCGTTTTCTCCGACTACATGAAGCCCGCTATCCGTATGGCTGCGCTGATGGAAGTGCCCGTGAAATTCGTTTGGACCCATGATGCTTTCCGCGTAGGTGAAGATGGTCCTACCCATGAACCTGTAGAACAGGAGGCACAGATTCGCCTGATGGAGAAACTTAAAAACCACAGCGGTCGCGACAGCGTACGAGTATTCCGTCCCTGCGACGTGCACGCTACCACGCAGTGCTGGCGATTGGCCATGGAGAACATGGATACGCCCACAGCGCTTATCTTCAGCCGTCAAAACGTGCCCGACCTGCCCGAAGGAACTAAATACGAAGGTGTAGAACGTGGTGCCTACGAGGTACTACATGAGGAGAATCCCGATGTGATACTCGTAGCTTCAGGTTCCGAAGTCAGCACGTTGGTTGGCACAGCCAAACTTCTGGAAGCCGATGGCATCAAGTCGCGCGTAGTGAGCTGCCCCAGCGAAGGCCTCTTCCGCACACAGGATGCTGAATACCAAGAACGCTTGTTGCCGCACAACGGCAAGATTTTCGCCCTCACTACAGGCCTTCCTGTCACCTTCCAAGGTCTTGTCGGTAGCCGCGGCCACGTGTACGGACTCGAGAGCTTTGGCTTTAGCGCCCCGTTCAAGGTGCTCGATGAAAAACTCGGCTATACGTCTGAAAACATTTACGGCGAAGTGAAGAAATATCTGGCAACTTGCGAGGCATAAGCCCTGCCCCACGCCAAGAAACACGAGTCACAAAGCCACAAGGAGCAGGAACACTGCCTTAACGGCATAAGTCCTGCTCCTTTACTACATATAAATAAGGAGTGAGGCTTGACTGTGCTCATCCGCGCTTTCAAGCGCCCCAGCCCCCCATAATCACGCAAACGCCATAGCAACTACACATCATGACACAACCTATCGGATTGGCCAGCGACCATGCAGGCTACGACTTGAAGCAATTCGTAAAAACCTACCTCGACGAAAAGGGAATGCCTTATAAAGACTACGGAACCTACTCCACAGAGTCGTGCGACTATCCCGACTATGCCCACGCCTTAGCCAAGGGCATGGAGCAGGGTGAAGTAACACAGGGCATCGCTATATGCGGCAGTGGCGAGGGCATATCCATGACACTGAACAAACATCAACACATACGCGCCGCCTTAGTGTGGACACCTGAAATAGCCCACATGACGCGCCTTCACAATGACGCCAACGTGCTTGTCATGCCGGGACGCTACATCGACACCCATACAGCACGTGCCATTATGGACGAGTTCTTCCATACCGCATTTGAAGGGGGACGCCACATACGCCGCATAGAAAAAATACCTGCTCAATAACCCCAATGCAAGTACCCCGAAAAGGAAAATTGAATTTTCAATGCATAACAAGCCGCAAAAAAATGCCGCTGGCTTTTGTAAACCATTTGAAAATTATATCTTTGCATCCGCTTTCAAACAGGTATCAAACAAAAAAACTAACACTGACATGACCAAAGCAGATATCGTCAACGAAATCTCAGCAAAAACAGGTATAGAAAAAGCTTCCGTGCTTGCTACCGTTGAGGCTTTCATGGAAACCGTCAAGGAATCACTCGCCAACGAGGAAAACGTCTACCTCCGTGGTTTCGGAAGCTTCATTCTGAAAAAGCGCGCACAGAAGACGGCCCGCAACATCTCAAAGAACACCACCATTATTATTCCTGAGCACAACATACCGGCATTCAAGCCTGCCAAGACTTTCACGCTCTCCATCAAGGAATAAGCATTGAACTCACATATAATTAACCATAAAACGTAAAGACCATGCCCAACGGTAAGAAGAAAAAAAGACACAAGATGTCTACGCACAAACGTAAGAAAAGACTGCGCAAGAACCGTCATAAGAGCAAATAACATACTGACGGCTTCGTAGCGCAAGGGGCACAAATTAACCCATGCGCCTGTCTATTCATGACGGGTAAACGAGATGAAAACTTGGTACGGGCCGCTGATAACTATCACGGCAACCAAGGTTGCACACCTCGTTTACTCGTTGTTTTATAACTCAATTCATCCTCACATGACAAGCGAAGTAATCGTCGATGTCGGCCAAAAGGAGATTTCCATAGCCCTTCTCGAAGACAAGAAACTCGTCGAGTTCCAGAAGGAAGGACGCTCTGAACACTTCTCCGTAGGCAACATCTATCTGGCCAAAGTTCGCAAACTGATGCCAGGACTCAACGCATGCTTCGTGAACGTAGGTTACGAGCGCGATGCCTTTCTGCACTACCTCGACTTAGGCACGAAATACAACGCGCTTGAAAAATTCATGCAACTGTTGGGCAATGGCTCCAAAGACGTCACGCCCGACAAAGTGCTCCGCCAACCTGAACTCGAAAAGGACGGCAGCATACAAAACACCTTGAAATTAGGACAGGAAATCCTGGTGCAGATTGTCAAAGAGCCCATCAATACGAAAGGGCCGCGACTGACCACCGAACTTTCTTTTCCCGGACGCTTCCTGGTGCTCATTCCCTTCAGCGACAAAATTTCGGTGTCATCGAAGATCAAGAGCAACACCGAACGAGCACGCCTCAAACAACTCATCCAAAGCATCAAGCCCAAAGGCTTCGGCGTCATCATACGCACCGTTGCGCAAGACAAACGCGCACCCGAACTTGATGCCGAAATGAAAATGTTGCTCGAACGCTGGAACAATACCATAGCACGCGTCAGAAAGGCTCGCCGCGAAAGCAGCAAACTGCCTGTGCTGGCCTACGAGGAAACCTCACGCACCGTGGCTTTGCTACGCGACCTCTTCAACCCATCCTACGAAAACATCTACGTCAACGACAACGATGTCTACAAGGAAATAAGCGATTACGTTTCGCTTATTGCTCCTGAGTGCAAGGGTATTGTCAAACTCTACAAGGGCAACGTCCCCATCTTCGACAATTTCTCGGTCACCAAGCAAATCAAAACATCCTTCGGACGTACCGTCACCTACAAACATGGTGCCTACCTCATCATCGAACAGACTGAGGCTTTACACGTTGTCGACGTCAACAGCGGAAATCGTTCCAAATCGGCCGAGGGCCAAGAGATGAACGCCATCGACGTCAACCTGGGCGCAGCCGATGAGCTGGCACGCCAACTGCGGTTGCGCGACATGGGCGGCATCATCGTAGTGGACTTCATCGATATGGCGCTGCCTGAAAACCGGCAAAAGCTGTACGAACGGATGGTGGAAAACATGAAGAAGGACCGCGCACGCCACAGCATACTGCCTCTCTCCAAATTCGGACTGATGCAAATCACTCGACAAAGGGTGCGGCCAGCTCAAAACCTCAACGTGCAGGAAACATGCCCCACTTGCGGTGGTACAGGCAAAATCAAATCGAGCCTGCTCTTCACCGACCTGCTTGAAACGCGCATCGATACACTTGTAAACAAACTGCACATCAAGCGTTTCACCCTACACGTGCACCCCTTTGTGGCGGCCTACCTCACAAGGGGAATATGGCCTCTGCGCCTGCAATGGCAGATGCGCTACGGCTTTGGCGTAAAAGTCATCCCCAACCAACAGCTGGCTTTCTTAGAATGCCGATTCTACGACACCGACGGCGAAGAAATCGACATGAACCAGCCTGGCGGCATCAACTAACCTTTGGTTTCTACACGCCACCCAACGTCTGCATCACTTAACTGCATGACTATCAACCTACGAACCATCACGAAGGTGCTGACACATTAACCTCTCTCACCTTTTATTCACACACGAACCTCCTGCACGGCCACACCACCCGCAGGAGGTTCTGCTTTTTCAATATGCTTCAACTCACCTCCTCAGAAAGGCATAGCACACCTTTGCACGCTGTGATTTTCTGAAAAATGACGGTGTGTCATCATGGCCAATCTGCTTCGTTGCTATCGGCATTCGGGCCTGGTCATGTACTTTAGTACACTCCCTGCGCCCTCAGCGCCTTACATCTTAGCCAATCTGACGCACATTCGAGTGCGCGTCAAATTTGCATTTTGACACCCCCTCCCTTTCTTTTGAAAATACTCCTCGCACCCTCAAGTATCTTTGCGCTTCCTACGAAACCTCATCATCATTGCTTAATTCATAGATATGAATGGCTTTACTGTAGCATTCTGCACAGTTATTACCCAACTGTTAAGACTTGGACATTTCAAACGAATCAAGATAGAAAGCCTTTCGTCTATCCAACGAATATCCTCGTTTCAAGAACAGGCTTCGTGCGTTGTCCACGGCCGTGTGCAACGTTGTCCACGGCCGTGCGCAACGTTGTCCATGGGCGTGTGCAACGTTGCCCTCGGCCGCGGATAACGAATTATCGCGGTTCTGGGAAAGCAAATGTGCGTTGAGATAATGGGATACTGCGTGTCTGTATCAAACAACTTACTGTTGTGCAGAGAGTTCTGAATGCTAGATTAGTCCAACGTCTTTGTACACATTTTCTTTCCCTTTTTGCTCACAGTGTGCATCAATGTCACCCATATTACTGTACTACTACGCAGCACTATGGCGGTGAAGTAAGGTTGTACATCAAACAAATGTTCGGAACAACCTGATGGCAGGTCATTCCGAACATGTGCGTATCAGCCGTTCTGAAAGAGAAGGCAGAATGAGGATAGTGAGAACAAAGTCTGCGGTGTGGCACGCACTGCAAGGCATCGTGCAGGCCGCAGCAGGGCATGATTATTTCTGCTCCATGCTTTGTCTCAGTGCGTTCAGTTCACTTCTTAGTTCCTGGCATTTGATGCCGTTTCCCATGGCTTGGTAGCGTTCAATGCTGTATTGCAGCATGAGCATCAACTGGGTCTTGTCTTTAAGTTTCTGTGCTTCCATTTTGTTCGTCTTTGTGGTTTGCCGCGTTTCGGCCAACCTGGTTACACATTTCGTTTGTTTAGTCTTTGTCGTTTTACAATGCAAAGGTAGTGCCTTCACGGAGGAGATACATGGTTTTTATGCACGAAAGGGACTTTGTTGCTGTTTTTTCATCACTTCACACGTGCTATGTAAAGTGCTTTTGGCAAAAATAAGACTGTAAAAACACCAGCTGACAACCTGATTATGCTGCCGTGATATACTGGCAGTAGGGTGCGCGTCGGCAAGGTGGCACACGTCGCTGTCAAGTTGGGCCGCAAACAGTGGAAACACCCCAATCATACTTCATGGTGGCCGACATAAGTGGTAATAAAAGGTAAAAATTGCCTGAATAGGGCGTTTCGACGCGGTATCCATTGCACAATCTACGGGAGAAATGTGTAAGTTTGTGGCGTCACGCTGATAGAAGTGGGTTTCGGAGCATGCTGCCCGCCCATTCTGCTCGCCCATACACTTGCATATTATATTATGGAAAACACGCTCACTATTCCCTATCACAACTGTGCGTATGATGATCTGTCGCCAGCTGATCGCACTTTGGCAGACAAGGCTCGCGAGGCCACCTATTTGAGTTACGCCCCCTACTCCCGCTTCAAGGTGGGCGCTGCTGTGCTCTTGTCGAACGGCGAGACGGTGCAGGGCAGCAACCAGGAGAATGCGGCCTTTGGGGCAGGCACCTGTGCCGAACGTTGCGCCCTGCACTATGCCGAGTCGCAGAATCCTAACGCTACGGTGGTGGCCATAGCCATTGCGGCGCGCGGCACCGACGATGCCTTTACCCACCAGCCTATTGCACCCTGCGGCATTTGCAGACAAGTACTCATCGAAACGCAAAAGCGAGCCGGCCACAACATACGCGTACTGCTGTGCGGCCACGACACGGTGCTATGTCTTGACTCCGTGCGACACCTCCTTCCCTTTACTTTCGACAGTTTCTGAGAAGCCTAACAACGGGTAACTTATGTTTCTTGGCATCTATCCGCACTTTTCATCCTATTTTACATGTCTTTTGTCAGGTATTCCTTACATTTGTACAGCATGGAGCAGGGGAATAGTTCTTTCTTGGTATTGACTACTTACAAAAAGAGAACATTTCCTCTCGATTTCCTTCCTTTAGACATTATACACCTAAATCTATATCCTTTATCATGAAAACAGATTTGATTTTACAAGCACTCGAGGCCAAGCACCCCGGCGAACATGAGTATATGCAAGCGGTGCGTGAAGTGTTGCTCTCCATCGAGGATGTCTACAACCAGCATCCCGAGTTTGAAAGGGTAAAACTGATAGAGCGTCTCGTGGAGCCCGACCGCATCATCACCTTCCGTGTGCCCTGGATGGATGATGACGGCCAGGTGCACGTGAACATTGGTCATCGCGTACAGTTCAACAACGCCATTGGTCCCTACAAGGGCGGCATACGTTTTCACCCCTCTGTCAACCTCAGCATCCTCAAGTTCCTCGGCTTTGAGCAGACGTTCAAGAATGCGCTCACCACGCTCCCTATGGGCGGTGCTAAAGGCGGTTCAGACTTTGCACCCCGCGGACGTAGTGAAAACGAAATCATGCGCTTCTGCCAGGCCTTCGTTACAGAGTTGTGGCGCAACCTCGGTCCCGACCAGGACGTACCCGCAGGCGACATCGGCGTAGGCGGCCGCGAAGTGGGCTACATGTATGGCATGTATAAGAAGTTGACACGTGAACACACCGGTACATTCACGGGCAAGGGACTTGAATTTGGCGGCTCCATCCTCCGTCCTGAAGCCACGGGCTACGGCGCACTCTACTTTGTAAAGCAGATGCTTGCCGACTATAATATGGACATGGCAGGCAAGCGCATTGCCGTGTCGGGTTTCGGCAACGTGGCCTGGGGTGCTGTGAAGAAAGCCACCGAGATGGGTGCCACCGTCGTGACGCTTAGTGGTCCTGACGGTTACATCTACGACCCCAAGGGCGTATCGGGCGAGAAAATCGACTACATGCTCGACCTCCGCCTCTCGGGCGAGGACATCGTGGCACCCTATGCCGACCGCTATCCCGAAGCTACTTTCTTTGCAGGCAAAAAACCGTGGGAACAGCCCGTCGACATTGCCCTGCCCTGCGCCACGCAGAACGAACTCAACGCACAGGATGCAGAACAACTCTGCGCAAACGGCGTGAAACTCGTGGCCGAAGTGAGCAATATGGGCTGCACGGCCGAGGCTGTAGATTACTTCATCGCCCACCGTATGCCTTTCGCTCCTGGCAAGGCTGTGAATTCTGGCGGTGTGGCAACCTCAGGACTGGAAATGACGCAGAACGCCATGCACATCTCATGGACAGACAAGGAAGTGGATGAACGTCTGCACCACATCATGTCAGCCGTTCACGACCAATGCCTGCGCTACGGACAGCAGGATGGCTACATCAACTTTGTACGCGGTGCCAACGTAGCAGGCTTCATGAAAGTAGCCCATGCGATGATGGCCCAAGGCGTTCTCTAATCAAACCAAGAGCACACGCTATTTGTTATAGTGTCTTTATAATGAATCAAGCCTCGCAGTAACGTAACCCGTACACTGCGAGGCTTTATGTTTGATGCGATACATGCCCGTTGGTTCCTACCATGTCCAGCCATTTTTCCAGGTCGGACGATAGACGATGAGTAGCAGACCGAAGATTTCAAGACGCCCAAGAAGCATGAGAGCTGAAAGCGTCCATTTAGCCACGTCAGGAAGGGTGGCCAACGAATAATCAGGGCCGCAGGTCCCCATGGCAACACCCACATTACCCATGCTGGAGATGGTAGTGCTCACAGCCTCGACCACGCCCATGCCGCAGGCCAGCAACACAAATGTGGCTATGAAAACAATGCACAGGTAGGTGATGACGAAGAGCAGCACACCATTGACCTGCGACGTGCTGAGCATGTGCAACCCCATGCGCACAGGACACTCGGCATGCGGATGAAGCAAGCGGCGCAACTGATGGCGCATGGCCTGCCACAACACGCCAAGACGGGCACACTTGATGCCGCCGCTGGTGGAACCCGTGCAACCGCCTGAGAGCATGGCAAAGAGCAGCAGCAACTGCACGTAGGTAGGCCACAATGTATAGTTGGCCGAAGCAAAGCCTGTGGAGGTGTGGCAGGTGGCCACCTGGAAAAGCGACTTGCGGAAAGCCTCTTCAAAATTCATAGGCGTTTGCCTCCATAGCACGAGGGCAATGAAGAGCGTAAGCACCAAAATAGAAGAAAGGAACCAGCGCAACTCACCATCGCGCCATGACTGACGCAAACGTCCACGCAAGGAAAGGAAATAAAGCGTGAAGTTGATGCCCGAGAGAAGCATGAACACAGCTATTACATATTCCACAAAGGGGGAATTCCAATACATCACACCAGCATCATGCGTGGAAAATCCGCCAGTAGCCGTGGTGGCAAAGGCATGGCATACAGCATCAAACATATTCACGCCGCCCACCATCAGCAGGCATACCTCGGCCAAGGTAATGCCTACGTAGACAAGCCACAACGTGCGAGCCATGACGCTGACCTTCGGAAAGAGCTTGTCGTGCGTTACCCCCGTGGCTTCGCTCAAGTAAAGCCGCTGCCCGCTGCTTCCCTGCGCTGGCAAAAGGGCGAGCGTAAGGAAGACGATGCCGAGACCACCCACCCACTGCGTGAGGCTACGCCAGAACAGTATGCCATGCGGCAGACCATCGGTATGCGGCAAAATGGTGAAGCCCGTAGTGGTAAACCCCGACATGATTTCAAAGAAGGCATCGGTTACACCCGTCACGTAGTGCCCAATAAGCAGCGGACACATTCCAACAAGCGTAAAGAGAATCCAAGTGCATCCTACAACAAGGTAGGCATCACGCCGCGTGGGCATACCACGCCGCCTTCCGCTGTAAGCCAAAAGAATTAGACCCGCAGCGGTGCAAGGTGCAGCTGTAAGCAGAAAACAAAGGGCATCGCCCTCGCCATAGTATGCTGCTACGGCGCTACAAAGCCAAAGCATCATGGCCTCCAGCAGTACGAGGCAGCCGAAGGCGTAACAAAGCGCTCTGACACTTGCGCCGCGACTGGCATCGGGTTGCGGCATACTCCATTCATTTGCTTGCTCCATGGAATTTATGTTTGAATCGTATCTGGTCCATGCACAGACAAAGCGAATTTACTGCACGTAATCATGCCATGCTTGGACAGGTGTCAGCAATCAGTCCTCGCTGACACTATTTAGCACATAACGCTTCAGTTCGTCGTAACCTCTTGTCATTTGACGGTCTTATTTACCGATTAGCCCCAATTGCCTGTCAGTTCACTTGCCCCTGCTTTTGACCTCACAGGCAAATTTATAAAGGTATCTAACCACGAAATAAAAGAAAAATACTAATTTTGCCGTCGCTTGCACGTGAACGTGAATTATTTAGGTATGACATACGCCCTTGCAAGCACAGTTTTTTACAAGCAAAATACAACACAACAAGTACATAAAATGAATATTACACTCGACAAGACAAGCCCTGTAAGCGCAGAGATCACCATCAAGATGGGTAAAGAAGATTACGCGCCTAAGGTAGAAAAAGCCATTAAGGAATATAGCCGCAAGGTGCAAATGCCTGGTTTCCGCGCAGGCAAGGTACCCGTCGCTCTGGTCAAGAAGATGTACGGCACGCAGGCCAAAGCCGATGAAGTGAACAAACTTCTGCAGGACAGCCTCTTCAATTATATATTGGAAAACAAGGTCAACATGCTCGGCCAGCCCCTTGGTAGCGAAAAGCAGGAACCACAGGACATTGAGCAGCAGGATGACTTCACTTTTATCTTCGACGTAGCTCTCGCACCTGAGTTCAACATCGAACTGAACAACGCTGACACCGTAGACTACTACGACATCGAGGTTGCAGAGGAAACCATCACCAAACAGCTCGACGCACTGCGCCAGCAGGCAGGTCACCCCGAAGCAGTGGACACCTACCAGGATCGCGCCATTCTGCGTGGTACGCTTGCCGAACTCGACGAGAACGGTCAGCCCAAGGAAGGCGGCATCGTGGTAGAAGAAGCTTCGCTCATGCCCACTTACTTCAAGAACGAAGATCAGAAGCAAATCTTTGCCAGTGCCAGCACGAACGAGGTCGTTACCTTCAACCCCACCGTTGCTTATGACAACAACGAAACTGAATTGTCGCAGCTCTTCAAGGTGGTGAAGGAAGACGTAAAGAACCACGCTGGTGACTTCAGCTTCGAAATCAACAGCATCAGCATCTTCGCTCCTGCCGAACTGAACCAGGAGTTCTACGACCGCGTATTCGGCGAAGGCAAGGTTACTGACGAAGAAGGCTGCCGAAACAAGATTAAGGAGAACATTGTCAACGTACAGACTAATGACAGCGACTTCAAGTTCCTGATGGATGTACGTGCCTATGCCGAAGCCAAGGTGGGCGAACTGGAGTTCCCCGTCGAACTGCTCAAGAAGATCATGAAGGCCAACAATCAGGATAAGGAAGAGTCGTACGTAGAGGACAACTTCGACAAGAGCATAGCCGAACTGAAGTGGCACCTCATCAAGGAGCAGCTTGTAAAGGCCCGCAACATCAAGGTTGAGGACGCCGACATGAAAGCCGCAGCCATGGAGGCCACACGTTATCAGTTCATGCAGATGGGCCTGAACAACATCCCCGATGAGTACTTGGCACAGGCAGCAGAAGGATTGCTGAAGGACAAGAAACGCGTAGATGGTCTCATTGAGCGCTGCATTGACCAGAAGCTCACCGCTGCCCTCAAAGGCGAACTTACGCTGAACCACAAGGCTATCTCGGCTGAGGACTTTGCTAAGATGTTCGACTAAACTGCAACCGTAGCAGTAGTATATACCTTATAAGAAGTGGGATGCGCTCTGCCTCATATGGCACGCATCCCACTTACGGTTTAAGCATCGCACACATTTACCGCAGGCTATAACCTTTCAAACTCTCTCAATGCCACTAACTATGAAACAATCAGACTTTCACCATTTCGCCACATCGCACGCAGGCATCAACTCCATGGTGCTTGACGATGTAATCAAAAGCCAGAACCAATACCTCAACCCTTATATTCTGGAAGAGCGCCAACTGAATGTGACGCAGATGGACGTGTTTTCACGCCTTATGATGGACCGCATCATTTTCCTCGGCACACCCATTGACGACTACACGGCCAACACGCTGCAAGCCCAGTTACTTTATCTCGACTCCACCGATCCCGGCAAGGACATCAGCATTTACATCAACTCCCCGGGCGGCTCAGTGTACGCCGGATTAGGCATCTACGACACCATGCAGTTCATCCAGAGCCCCGTGGCCACCATCTGCACAGGCATGGCTGCATCGATGGCCGCCGTGCTGCTCGTGTCTGGTGCTGAGCAAAAGCGCTCGGCCCTGCCCCACAGCCGTGTCATGATACACCAACCCATGGGCGGTGCACAAGGTCAGGCTTCCGACATTGAAATCACGGCACGCGAAATTCAGAAACTGAAGCGCGAACTCTATACCATCATTGCCGACCACTCGCATACGCCTTTCGACAAAGTGTGGGCTGACTCCGACCGCGACTATTGGATGACGGCCGAAGAAGCCAAAGAGTACGGCATGATTGACCGCATCTTTACACCCCAAAAACACACGAACGATGCCGAGAAATAAAAAGAAATGTGGCTTCTGCGGACGTACTGAGGACGAGGTGCCTCTGTTGCTAAGCGGTGCCTACGCCAACATCTGTTCCGACTGTCTGACCAACGGTTATCACTCCATCGAGGAGTATATTGAGGCCGACCACAACGGAAAGCATAAGACCCAAAACCAGGTTTCCATGACGTCCGTGCCGAAGCCGCAGGAAATCAAGGACTATCTTGACCAGTACGTCATTGGCCAGGACGATGCCAAGCGCTATCTTTCGGTGGCGGTTTACAACCACTACAAGCGTCTCACCTCGCAGCAGGAAAAGGAGGACGACGGTGTAGATATTGAGAAGTCGAACATTATCATGGTCGGTTCCACGGGTACGGGTAAAACGCTCTTGGCGCGCACCATTGCCCGCTTGCTCAACGTGCCCTTCACCATTGTCGACGCTACGGTATTCACCGAGGCTGGCTACGTAGGCGAGGACGTAGAGAGCATACTCTCGCGTCTGTTGCAGGTGGCTGATTACGACGTGGAACGTGCGCAGCAAGGCATCGTCTTCATCGACGAGATCGACAAGATTGCGCGCAAGGCCGACAATCCGTCAATCACTCGCGACGTCAGCGGCGAAGGCGTGCAGCAAGGCTTACTCAAACTGCTCGAGGGCAGCATGGTGAACGTGCCCCCCAAGGGCGGACGTAAGCACCCTGACCAGGACTACATTCATGTGGACACCCGCAACATCCTCTTCATCTGCGGCGGAGCCTTTGATGGCATAGAACGTAAAATTGCGCAGCGCTTGAACACGCATACCGTGGGCTACAGTTCGGTGCAGAACGTGAGCAAGATTGACCCGAAAAACCTCATGCAGTATGTAGAGCCGCAGGACCTCAAATCCTTCGGTCTGATACCCGAAATCATCGGCCGTCTGCCCGTCCTCACCTACCTCAATCCGCTTGACCGCGAAGCGCTCTACAACATCCTCACCAAGCCACGCAACTCCATTACACGCCAGTACATCAAACTGATGGCTATGGACGGCGTCACACTGACGTTCACCGACGAGGCTCTCAACTACATGGTCGACAAGGCCGTTGAGTACAAACTCGGTGCCCGCGGACTGCGCTCCATCGTCGAGACTGTCATGATGGACGCTATGTTCACGCTTCCCTCCTCTGATTGCAAAACGTACGAAGTGACCAAAGCATACGCTGAGCAGCAGTTGGCCAAGAAAGACAGACATCTGGTCTGAACGCACTCCATTATTATATATATAAGCGAAAGACGAACCAACCCCTGGCTCGTCTTTCGCTTTTTGGTAAAATATATAAGGAATAAGGAAAAGGTCTTCGCATGACGCCTTGGGCTGCATACGAAGACCTTCTTGCACTCTCTTGAGGCAGGCGTGTTTTAATACACCTTCACCACAGCCACGCCGTAGCCCGGCACTTCCACAAAGGCGGGGCGGTCAGGCATAAAGTCGAGGGTACTGATTTCACCTGTAAGGCAGTCGTAGCCTGAATACATGCCGCTGCGCAGTTTCAGGTGCTCGAAGGCATGGGCAGGAATGCGTACGCCTACTCTTACGCGGCTTGGGTTGAAGTTGGCCACCACAAGGAGCGTTTCGCCGCCGCCTTTACGCAGGAAGGCGTAGTGACGGTCGCAGTCGTAGCCGTTGCTATGGTCGTAGTTGGCATATTGCAGGTCGTAGAAGTCGCCCTGTGTAATGGCCTTGTGGTCGCGGCAGAGCAACAGCAGGCGGTGGTAGTCTTCGTAAAGGCTGCGCTGCTCGGGCGTGAGCGCCTTCTCCACACTGCGGGCGCACAGGGCCTGCAACGAACGTACGCCCCAGTAGTCGAAGATGGTGGTGCGGCCGTCCTGTCCGCTGAAGCCCTCAGCCTCTACGGCGGGCTCGCCCACCTCCTGCCCGGCATAGAGCATAAAGGGGCTCTTGTCCATAAGCACACTTACGGCAGCGGCGGGCATGGCCTTGCGGGCATCACCAGCAAACTGTGGGGAGGCGATGCGCTGCTCGTCGTGGTTTTCAAGGAAATGCAGCATGTGGTCCTGCAAACCGTCTACCGACTGCCAAGCGCCCGTGATGGCGCTGGCCGATGCCTGACAGCAGACAATGGCACGCAGCGTATCGTAGAGGCCCACCTTGTCGTAGAGGTAGTCAAAGCCACTTGCGATGTAGGCACGGTAGGCGTTCGGATTGTACACCTCGGCTATGAAAAGAATCTCGGGGTACTGATGCTTGACGCGCTTGATGGCATAGGTCCAGAAGGCGGCGGGCACCATCTCAGCCATGTCGCAGCGGAAGGCATCGATGCCCTTGCCTGCCCAAAAGAGGAGGATGTCCGTCATTTTGTTCCACGTGTCAGGCACGGGGTCAAAGTGCTCACTCCGTCCGTTCAGGTAGTCCACGCCATAGTTCAGCTTCACCGTTTCATACCAGTCGTTCACCTGCGGCCAGGCATCAAAGCGGTCGTTGCCCGTAGCCTTGGCCGGCGTTTCTTCATAGGGCGTGCTGAAGTTTTTTCCCTGGGCAAAATGCGTATGCAACGTTTCGCCGGGCACGTAGTAGAAGTTGTTCTGCGGCGAAAAGGCCTTCGTCTTGTCGTCGTCGGCACCGAGGTCACGCACACCGGCGGGAGCCGCATCGCTGTGGTACTGACGTGCTACGTGGTTGGGCACAAAGTCCATCACCATTTTCAGTCCGGCCTTGTGCGTGCGGTTCACCAGTGCCTGAAACTCCCGCATGCGCTTTGAGGGCGTCGAAGCCAGGTCGGGGTCAATGTCATAGTAGTCCTTGATGGCGTAGGGCGAACCGGCCTTGCCTTTCACCACCATAGGGTTGTCGGCAGCAATGCCATGCGCCGTGTAGTCAGTCTGCGTGGCGTGTTCCAGCAATCCCGTGTACCAAATATGCGTAAAGCCGTAGGTAGCAATGCGGCGCAGGCGGGCGTCGGTAAAGTCATTCATCTTGCCGCAGCCGTTCTGCTCAATCGTACCCGAGGGCACGTTCTGGGTGCAAGCGTTGCCATAGAGGCGCGGCAGCACCTGGTAGATAAGTATCTTGTCCATGTTTAGTCTTTTCAATAAGGTGGTGTGGTTCTTTTGGCAATGCCAATGCCGTGCGAGCAATGGTGCGGGCGTTGAGCGGTACTTGTCGCTGTGCCCGATGCACGTAATTGCTTGCACGGCATTGTGCAGTGGGTGTTTAGGGTAGGCCGTGGCTTAGTCGTTCACGCCATGAGCCTTCACGTTCTCGTTGCCCTTGCAGATTTTGGCTATCATGCCCTGCAGCGTCTTGCCCGGACCGCATTCAGTGAAGTCGGTAGCACCGTCGGCCACCATGTGCTCCACTTCGGCCGTCCAGCGCACAGAGGCTGTAAGCTGCTGGATGAGGTTGGCCTTGATTTCCTCAGGGTCGGTGTGCGGCAGGGCGTCCACATTCTGATATACTGGGCAGATGGGCTTGTGAAACTCCGTCGTGGCAATGGCTGCCTCCAGTTCTTCCTTGGCAGGCTGCATGAGCGGCGAGTGGAAAGCACCGCCTACGGGCAGCACCAGAGCGCGCTTCGCACCGTTCTCCTTCATGCGGCGGCAAGCCTCTTCCACAGCCTCCACCTCGCCCGAGATGACGAGCTGGCCGGGGCAGTTGTAGTTGGCGGGCACCACCGTCTTGCCAGTGTCGGCCGTTACTTCGGCGCACACCTGCTCCACCTTTTCATCGGGCAGGGCAATGATGGCTGCCATCGTGCCGGGCTGCATTTCGCAAGCCTTCTGCATGGCACGGGCACGGGCTGCCACGAGGCGCAGACCGTCCTCAAAGCTCAGGCAACGGGCTGCCGTGAGGGCCGAGAGTTCGCCCAGCGAGTGGCCCGCTACCATGGCGGGCTGAAAGTCGGGACCCTGGCAGAGGGCGCTCACCACGCTGTGCAGGAACATGGCAGGCTGCGTCACCTTGGTCTGCTTCAGTTCCTCGTCAGTGCCGCTGAACATGATGTCGGTGATGCGGAAGCCGAGAATTTCGTTGGCTTTCTCAAAAAACTGCTTGGCTATGGGGTGCTTTTCGTAAAGGTCTTTTCCCATGCCCACAAACTGGGCACCTTGTCCGGGGAAAACGTAAGCTTTCATACTTGGATATCTTTATTTTGTTGTTAGTTTGACAAGAGGGAGCGGCACGCTACCGGCGGCTTGTAGGGTGGTTTCAACAACGTGTGAAACGGGCAAGCCTTGCTAAAAGATGGCAGCAAAGGGGCGTGAAACTCATTATTTTGCTTGCAAAAGTACTTATTTTTTCCTCACTATGCTGGGTAGTGGTGTAAAAAAGTGGTTCAGCGAACCCGCGCCGTGACCCGCAAACACGCCCGCTCCGGCCTGCATGGCCTGCGTCAGATAGGCCTTGGCCGCCGCCACGGCTTCGGGCAGTGGCAGGCCGCGGGCCACGTGTGCAGCAATGGCCGACGACAACGTGCAGCCCGTGCCGTGGGTGTTGGCCGTGTGTAGGCGCTGGTGACTGAAGCGGTGCAACCGGCCACCCTCACACAGCACATCGGTGGCTTCGCACCCCCCGGCGTGCCCGCCCTTGATGAGGAAGGCTGTGCCAGGATAGGCCTTGCCAAGGTCTTGCGCCAGCACAGCGGCGTCAGTCTCCGTGCTGCCGAGCAAGGCCTGTGCTTCGGGCAGGTTGGGCGTCACCAGGGTGCACTGACTGAAGAGGCTGCGGGCAATGCCCTGCATGTGGGATGTGGCCATAAGTGCGTGGCCCGAACTCGACACAATCACGGGGTCGAACACCACGAACGCCGGCCGCGCCCTTTGCAGGCACGCCGCCAGTGCCTCGGCAATGTCCACGTTGGGCACCATGCCTATTTTCACCGCGTCGGGCATCACATCGTCCGTCACGGCCTGCACCTGCTGGCGCACCAGTTCGGCCTCTACGGGCACCGTGCGCTGCACGCCCAGCGTGTTCTGCACCGTGAGCGCTGTCACGGCAGCCTGGGCGTAGCAGCCCAGCGCGGCAAACGTCTTGATGTCGGCCTGAATGCCAGCACCACCCGAGGGGTCGCTGCCGGCTATGGTCATACAAGTGATGTAGGTATTCATAAATGGGAACGTCTTACAGCATTTCACCTCTGCCCCGCCCTACTCCATTATATACATAAGGAGGCGGTATGTGCCAGATGTCGGGCAAAGGTAACACAAAATCCCACCGCAGCCGCGCCCAGCGCCTCCCGGCCCGTGCAAAGGGCGAAAAAATGCCCCTTCAAGTGCGATTTACCTGCACTCTCTCCGGCTCGTACAACCTGCCATATGCACAGCGTAAATGTAAATCCGCGTAACTTTCGTTTTGCCTTTCACATGTGTTTCGCTAACTTCGCAGCCACAAAAGTCAGCCGGGCGGTCTGTCGCGTGCCTTTTGCAGCGTGTCAGCACGCCGCAGAGGCAGGAGGAAAGTCCGGGCAGCCAAAGGCATTCCGCTTCTTAACGGGAAGATGTCCGCAAGGGTATATCAGTGTAGAAGAAAACAACCGCTTCCCTCAAGGGGAGTAAGGGTGAGAAGGTGGGGTAAGAGCCCACCAGCCGTGTGGCGACATGCGGGCTGTACACATCGGAAGCTGAAAGTTCATGTAAACCAACGACTGAGGGTTGCCTTTCCCAAGTCCGCCGGTTCGCCGCAAGGCAGCCGCGGTGCGTTGGAGGGTAGAACGATACAGCGGATTGGCAACAATTCGCGCGGATAAATGACAGACACCCGTGTGGGCCAAAAGCCCCTCGGGCACAGAACCCGGCTTATAGCCCGACTGACTTTTCTTTTTCTGCTCCTCCCCTAACACAAACCCTATTCCCCGCCCACCAGCATCGCAACGCTGATGGACGGGGCTCTTTTATGCGCCTTTTTGCCCTATTCTTGGCCTTCATTTTGGGGTAAAATCATGTACCAAGAGGAGGCGTGGCTTAATCACTTCAAGAAAAGAAGGCAATATCGCTATTTATCAACGCTTTACAACAAAATTCCAAGACATGTAATCGTTCGTACATGCCGGTTTGTCGGTTGCCACGGCCCCGTGGCAACGTTGTTACGGCGCCGTGGCAACGTTGTTATGGGCCCGTGGCAACGTTGTTATGGGCCCGTGGCAACGTTGATATGGGCCCGTGGCAACGTTGATATGGGCCCGTGGCAACGCACGTAGTGGTTGAGAGGATTGGGAATAAAGGGTGTACGAACGCTCACATATGCAGCAAAAAATGGTGAGATGGTACGGGGAATAGGCGAAACGCAATGGAGCCTACAAGGCAACACATGGTTATGCAGCCCCAGTCGTGATGGAGGGCACTCACCACGATGAATGGAGCTTGCTGAAAAGGTCTATCTTTACTGCACACACATTCACACTAACTTCAGGTGGGGCTATCAATGGGCTTTCATCCTCCCTTTTCGCGCTATGACATCGCTCAAATCCTATCGGCTTTGGCGGCGGGAATGATAGGACCTGCCTTTAATCTTACGTTTACGTTATGATTTACGGATACATCAGAGTGAGCAGCGACAAGCAAACGGTGGAGAACCAGCGCTTCGAAATCAACAACTTCTGCCAGCGGCACAGCATGCACATTGACGGCTGGATAGAGGAAACCATCAGTGGCACAAAAGCCTATAACAAACGCGAACTGGGCAAACTGCTGAAACGCGTACAGCAGAACGACCTCATTATCTGCGCCGAACTTTCGCGTCTCGGCCGCAACCTTTTCATGATTATGGAAATCCTGAACATCTGCATGAACAAGGAATGCCGCGTGTGGACCATCAAAGACAATTACCGCCTGGGCGACGACATCCAAAGCAAAGTCCTGGCCTTTGCCTTCGGCCTCTCAGCCGAAATTGAACGCAACCTCATCAGTCAACGCACCAAAGAAGCCCTGGCTCGCAAACGACAAGAGGGCGTGGTGCTCGGACGGCCAAAAGGACGACGCAGCGCACCCAACAAATATAAACTCTACGCCAAACGCAACCTTATCTGCGAAATGCTCAAAGCCAACATCTCGAAGAGAAAGATTGCTGAAGTGTGCAAGGTGGATAGAAAGACATTGTGCAGGTTTATAGCCAATGTTCTAAACAGTGGAGATAATACAAACGACGAACAAGAACGATGACAAGTTAGGAGCGATTACGTTGGGCAAAATGCCGCGTTCCTAAGCTTCCGCAATGCCGACTCTTGGGTCATACTCTCGCCCATTGAGCAAAGC
>OBLI01000853.1_pt1 | contig 31689 bp, 23 predicted proteins | sample 1519701 | NCBI WGS metagenome assembly OBLI01 (sample SAMEA3663005, study PRJEB22513) | pig gut metagenome | biome: pig gut; feature: pig-associated habitat; material: faeces | place: France | collected 2012 | reverse complement strand
TCGAATTGCAATTTCTAATATTTGAGTCAAATAAATGAACTTTGCGCTTTGTATGGTGCAGAGTTCTTTTATTTTGCTTAAAACAACACATTTCGGGAAAAGTATGATTTTACCATAACATATCTAAAGATCTAATGTTTTATTGTAGATTCATACATTGAGATAGGTCACTTATATGCGAAAAAGGAGGAAAAATAATGGCTGAAAATATCAATTTTGTAACTATCGATTTGAGCAGAAAGCAGGTAAATACAGAAAATCCTGTTCATAATGACAAAACAGGAAAGGATTATGCAAGAGTATTTGCACCTGGTAATGGCACGTTCTTATACCCTCTTAGCAGTATAAAGGTAAGAAATGATAATCCTGAGCGTGTGTATTTCAGTAGACCTGAGGGAACAGAGATTCAGGTACAGTATAGTAAGCGGAAAGAGGATGTGCCTGATACAGCTCCTAATGATGAAAAGTACGATAGAATTTATAAAACATGGAAGATTGAAGATCTGAAAATCGCATATGAAGAGGAAAGAAAAAATTTTGCTGAAAATCATGGGTTTGTGAATTATACAGTGCCTACTTCATGGGGAAAGGTATTCACATCAGGAGAAAAGAAATTTGTTTCTATTGCTATCCCAGTACCTGTTGAAGGATTAGATATTAATCTTTGGTGTAGCTTTATATTACCAGAGGAAAGATTTAAACAATCTGAAAAAGCAGAGGGGGTGAGTTATTTTGGTTTTCCTAAAAAGAAGAAGGATACAACCGATGATTACATGGTAAATCTTAAGTATAGCGAACTGGAGGATGGAAAATACATTGATAAGGAAATGGCAGTAAGCAGTTTGCAGTTAAAAGAGTATATTGATAAAGCAGTTTCCAGAAGCGAAACAAAAGAATTATTTGTATCAACGTTAATTTCCGAAAAACTTGTAAGAGGATTTGAGGGCAAAGATGGGAAAACACTTTATGCAGTTTCGGTTCCCATTTATGAAAATGATGCAGATACAGCATCTTTTTATGAAATTGTTGTACCACAGGAAAGAATAAGAATAATTCCGGATTCGAATCAAGTAAAAATTTCTTTGTTTAAACATACACCAGAAGGAGGGGATTATACTTTCACGGCAAAGAAATCATTTGATAATGGCGAGGGCGGATATGATACAGTAACGTTAAAGCTTACATCAGAAGACGTAGTTGCAAAGATTGAACAATCACGTGAAAAATACAAAGAAGCTCATGCTGCAAGCAACGATTGTACACTGGCCGATGTTATGGCTGGACAAGGTACAGAGCCTCAAAATAATCAAATGCAGAATGGATTTCGCAGGCACTCAGGAAGATAGGAAGGAATTTTGATTTATGAAAATAGCAGATATGACAGTACAGGATTTATCCGAAAGATTGCTGATTGCAGTTATCAATTATGATGAAAGTGCAGATCGGTTGTTGAATTTTCCACATATTCGTAAGGGCAGTTTTGCTGTCCTTACGCAGCTTTGTGTAGGAGATAAAAATTTGTCTGGACATTATAGTACTTGTCTGACCGTAACAAATGACATGTTAAATGGCTGGGGAATTCCCAAGAATGATCTTTTTCGGATGGCATCGGAGAACTCTGTAAGACAGTTCCCGGCAGTACTGCAACCCATTACTGATTTTGTCCAAGGCGGCGAGAGTGTATTTCTTGAGGAAGCATTTGATCTTTCAAGAATCAGAGTACTTTCTAACGAAACATATTTTAATGGTGCTGCAGCAATGTTTTATCCGGGAATGCTTGAGCGAATTGCAGAAGCATTACAATGTGAAAAATATTACATTATGCCTTCTAGCGTAAACCATATGTATTGCATACCAGAAGGCAATGGGATTACTCCAGATGAATTGAATGGAGTGTTTAAGGAATTGTCTGGATTGATCGAAGATAAGTCCAGACTCTGTAATGATATTCTTGTGTATGACACAAACAAGAATAAATTACAGGAAATGGACGGAACCACTTTTGATACGTTACTTAATGTACCTAACATGGTACAGAACAAATCACGATAGGGAGGAATAGGAATATGAATTATGTGTGCGAAAATTATGAGATCAATAAAGAGGAAGCAGAGGATCGAAGCGCAGCATTGGCGGCATATGCAGGAAAAATTGTATTGGGAACAAAGGAAAAGGAGAAAAAAGAAGAAAATGCTTAATTTCAATGAATTTCAGGAACATATCAAAAATACTATTCTTGATTATCTTCCAGAAGAATTTTCCGATGCAGATGTAGATTTACAACAGGTGGCTAAGAATAATGAGACGTTAACAGGCATTATCATTCACCAGGAAAAGATAAATATATCACCTACAATTTATCTGGATCCATTCTATAAGGATTACTTGAGCGGCAGTAAAGATCTGGATACAGTCATGGGCGAAATTGGACAAATTTATGTTCAAAATGTACCTAATAAAAATTTTGATGTATCAAGGATCACTGATTTTGAACTGGTAAAGGATCGTATTATTGCCAAAGTTATTTGCATGGAGAATAATGAGAAGCTGCTTGAAGGAAAACCGTATAGACAAATGGCAGATCTAGCGGTTACTTATCATGTATTACTTTCAAAGGAGAATGGAATGATGACTGTGCCGATCTCCGATAAGTTGATGCAAAGCTGGGGAATAGCGGAAGATGTTCTATTTACAGCAGCTAAAAACGGAATGAGCAATTTCACTCCTGTCACAATCAAGAGCATGACGGAAACTCTAATGGAAATGTGTGGAGAGGAACAGTTTGAACTCATGGGAGTACCAACTGAAGCAGATGAAATGATGTACATTATGTCCAATACAGAGAAAGTAAATGGTGCAGCGGCAATTATTGATCCTAACAATATGGATTTAGCAAGGAGTTATATGCAGGACGATTTTTACATTTTACCATCATCCGTACATGAGGTTTTGTTAGTAAAACAAAATCAGATGTCTGTTGAGGAGTTGGAAGATATGGTAAAGACGGTTAATGCATCAGCGGTGGCTTTACAGGATCGTCTATCAGATCATGTGTATAAATATGATTTTGCACGCCATGAGATTTATCGCGCAGATCAGGAACAGCAGAGACAGGCTGAATTGAATGCAGAGCAGGCGAGAACGCACGCAACAGGAAGATAAAAGTAATAGATTGCTGGCATTGCATCGCAGTGTCAGCATTTTTTGGAGGGACTATTTTGAAGCATGTAATCATTGCAGAAAAGCCTAGTGTGGCGAATGAATATGCAAAGGTATTGGGGGTAACTAATAAAGGCCAGGGATATTATGAAAATGATCAATGGCTTGTTACTTGGGCGGTAGGACATTTAGTTAGCCTGGCATATCCGGAGAAGTATGATGCAGAACTTAAAGAGTGGAAAGCTGAAACATTACCTTTTATACCTGATACTTTTAAATACGAATTGATTCCTGATACACGCAAGCAATTTCAGGTGATAAAAACTTTATATAACAGAGAGGATATTGATGTTATATATTATGCCGGTGATGCAGGGCGGGAGGGACTTTATATCCAGATGCTTATCAGAATGCTCGCTGGTCATAAAAGCGGAGTAGCAGAAAAAGTGGTATGGATTGACTCTCAAACAGAAGATGAAATTATGAGAGGAATTTCTGAAGCAAAATCTTTGGCAGAGTATTCTCATATGTCAGATGCAGGATATATGCGTGCAATTGCAGATTATTTAGTTGGAATCAACTTTTCTCGTTTATTATCTATTTTCTATGCTGCAATGCTTAATTCTGGATCGGGTCAGAAAAGAAAAATACCTATATCTGTTGGCAGGGTAATGACATGTGTACTTGGCATGATTGTTAATAGAGAGCGAGAAATTCGAGCATTTAGAATTAAGGATTTTTACAGAATCAAGGGAAATCTAAATGTGCAAGGGAGTTTGGTAGAATGCGAATGGAGAGTGAGCGCAGACAGCGCCTTTTTTAATTCGCCTAAATTGTATTCGGAATTTGGGTTCAATCTCGAAGCTGATGCCCTAGGGTTTATGGGTACGCTGAACGATAATATGGTAATTACATCCATGGAACGTAAATACGAAAAAAAGAATGCACCGTTGTTATTTAACCTTGCAGAATTACAGGGAGAATGCACCAAAGTACTGCATATATCACCGTCAGAGACTTTGAGTGTAGTACAAAGTTTATATGAAAAGAAATTGACGACTTATCCTAGAACAGATGCTCGTGTGCTATCTTCTGCTATTGCTGGAGAAATAAAAAAGAATTTATCAGGTCTTAAAAATGGAGATTTCAGCGCATATGCAGAGGAAATAGAAAGTAGACACTATTCATTGGGGAATAAGTATGTGGATGATAGTAAAATTACTGATCACTATGCAATTATTCCTACGGGGAAAACAGTTAAGGAATTATCTGGACTTGAAAAGAGCATCTATGAAATGATTGTCCGAAGATTTCTTGCAGTTTTTTATCCTCCGGCTGAATTTGAAGTGGTTAGATTTGAAGCAAAAGCAAATAATGAATTATTTGTTGGTACCAACAAGGTTATTTCAAAAACTGGATATTTTGATGTGTTAGGTTTACCAGGAGAATATGCTGACAAAAATGCCATGTCACAGTCCGTGAAACAACTTCAAAAAGGGAATGCATATCATGTTGAGTATGAAATTAAAAAGGGTGCAACAGCTCCGCCAAAGAGATATACATCCGGTTCAATGGTTCTTGCCATGGAAAATGCAGGTACTCTTGTAGAAGATGATGATTTAAGGGAACAAATAAAATCATCTGGTATTGGAACATCTGCTACACGTGCGGATATCATAGAGAAACTGATCAAGCTGCATTATATTAGTGAAAGCAAACAGATTCTTACTCCGGCGCCCCTGGGCGAAATGATATATGAGGTCGTAAAAAAGGAAATTCCTGAATTGTTATCTCCGGAAATTACTGCAGAATGGGAAAAAGGTCTTTCTCAAATTGCTGAGGGTAAAACAACCAAGCTAGCATATCAGGATAAATTTTATAAGTTCATTCGAGAAAAATGCAGTTTAATTAAACAGGATGGTACGCAGAATCGGGAAGATGTAAAAAAGATAATTTCACGATTTGCAACCAGCAGCATAAGAATGGATTATAAAAATTTTGATTCGTGGAATACAAAATTGATATGTCCTTTATGTGGTAATGAAATAGAGACAATGGAGTGGGGATTTAAGTGCAAAGGAAATGTAAACCGCCATGAAGGGTGCAATTTTTCCGTAAATGGGGATATATTGGGGCATAGATTATTGACTGGGGAACTTGCAGAATTGCTGATTAAGGGCAGAACAGGACCTTTTTATGATTTCGTTTCACAAAAGAATAAGATTTTTGCAGCTTATTTAACGTGGAATAAAGAAACTCATAAAATAGGGTTCGATCTGACAGACATGCCTTGGGAAAAAACGGATTTTCATTGTCCCAAATGCGGTAAAAATGTTTTAAAACAAGGAAAGTATTATAAATGCGCAGATTATATTGATAAGGATCATGGATGTAGTTTTTGGATCGGTAAGATAGCCGGAAAAACAATGAGTGATAAATGTGTAGAACAACTCTTATCAGCGGGAGAAACAGATCTCATTTGCGGATTTAAAAGTTCCGCTGGTAATAAATTTGATGCTTTTTTATATCTGGACGCAGATAAGAACATAAAATTTAGATTTCCCAATAATACTGACATACAAAGCGGATTAAAGTGTCCTATATGTAATGGTGAAATTTTGGAAACAAGTAATGGATTCCGGTGCGAAAATTATAAACCAGTCCAGGATCGCAAACAAAACGATTGTAGTTTCTATGCCGGTAGCATCTTAGGTCATACGATTAAGAAAAAGGAATTACAACAGATTTTATCTGGCCAGACAACGGAGCCGGTTGTATTAAAAAATAGTGAAAAGAAATCATTTGAAGCAAGACTATACTGGAATGAATCTGAAAAACGAATTGCTTTGCAATTCGATGAAAACCAGGCAGAAAAAACCGGTATTAAATGTCCTCTGTGCAATCAGGAAGTCATGAAAGATAAGTATGGTTATTTTTGTTCCGGTAAAATTGATAGGACGAAAGGGTGTCAGTTCCACATTGGGAATATTGCAGGTGTGAGCTTGGAGGTAGCGCAGGTAAGGAAATTATTTGAAACAGGAAAAACAGATCTTATATCTGGCTTTAAACCAAAAGAAAAAGGAAAACAACCATTCTCAGCATATCTCCGATGGGATGCGGACAATAAAAAAATCGGCTTTGAATTCCCTGGCGTAGAGGAACGCAGAGAACAGTCTAATTATTCCTGTCCTATTTGTTTCAAGAAAATGTATAAGGGGACAAACTCATATTATTGCGGAGAATGTGGATTTTCTTTACATACAACAATTTCATCTGTAAATATTCCTGAAGAACAGATTAAAAAACTGCTTGTTTATGGGAGAACAGATGTTATATCTGGCTTTTTCAGTCCTACGAAAAGGAAACTCTTTTCAGCAAGGTTGTGTATAGATAAAAGTACCAATAAAGTGGCATTTTCGTTTCTTGATATGCATAAAGGAGGAATAAGCGATGAAAGTTGAACAACTGGAAAAATGCGTAAGTGATACAGTCTTAAAAATAAATACACCGGAGATGCTAAGAGAATTTCTGTCATTTTGCAGTAACGGCAATATTCATCAGATGAATATTGAAAATATTATGGCAACGTACTATCAAAAACCAGATGCTACCATTGTAACTGGCTTTGATGGATGGAAGAAAACCGGACGATTTCCATTGCAGAATACAGGTATTGCAGTTTTTCCAGATGAAACCATGGGTATTTCGGCAAGGTTTACAGATTACATCTTTGATATCAGCGACACCAAAGGAAGAGATATACGGCTTTGGAGCATGACGGATGGAATCATGGATAGTCTCCTGAATTATTATAGATCTATGCAACCAGGTGATGACGATAATATTGAGTATCTCAAAGGACTATTTTATGATCGTACCTATAGATATGTTTTATCTTATGACATGGAGTTGTGGTTTGATGATCAAGTGGAAAAAAGGGTTCATATGCATAGGTTTATTGCTGATTGCTGCCTGAAAATATTTTTAGGCAGATGTGGTCGTAACTATGAACTTGATGCAGATACTATAAATATTTTCAATTATTATTTCCTTAAAGATGGGAATTTGGAAGCTGGAGCATTTATGAAGTGCATGAAAGCTGTACAAAGGATCGCATCAAGTGAATTGAAATTTGTTAAGAATTATGTCATTACAGAAAAGAGGAGGATAAAAGATGAACAACGTATCAGTAGCCGATTTGATGGAGGAAATGCCGGAGCCTATGGAACAGGAAGTAGTGGATCCGGAGATGCAAATGATGCAGGAAATGACAGAAGAGGAAGCATTGAAGCATCTGGGTCTGGAGAGAATACAGATATACAAGGATCTGGAAACAATTCTGAGCAAACGAATGTCTTGGGCAAGAAAGATAGTGGACTATCTAATGGAGAATTACCAGGAGCAGATGCCACTACTGATGAGCAACGGAACGCTGGAGAATCTGTTGGATCAGAGAATATTGGAAGCAACGGAACTGTACAACACAATGCAGATCAATTTACAGAAAAAAATGAACGTACAGAATATGAATTTCCAGGACAGAGTACAGGCGGAGCAGGAGATAATGGAGCAGATAATGGAAACAGTGAATCGGGAGGTATTATTCAAACCGCTGAAGTTATAGATAACACATCAACGGAAGAAAGTGGTGCAGAACAGATTGACTTATTTTCCTACATTAACGGTCTGGGACAGGAAAATGCTCTTGCAGGGCATATTGATATTAGTGATGCTGCAGAAAAGAGCAGATTTGATACAAATTCAAGATTTTCCAATGAAGTCATTGATAAAATACTTGCAGCCGGTCCGTTTGGATATAATCATCATGGTAGATATAAAGTCTTTAATTATTACAGTACGCATTGGAATGATATTATCATTGAAGATGCAATCGAGATGGTAAAGAACTGTTATGGAGGAGCCTCTTGCGGTCTTATCATTGATGGACAAAAAATTAGTGTATTTTATGATAAAGAAAAAGGAATGCTTCTGTCTTATGGAATCGAATCCAGGCAAAGACCTACCGCAACAATATCATGGGAAGATGTTGAAAGCCATATTTATGACATGGTTGAAAATAATCAATACCTTGATTATATGCAGGAAAAAATTGCGGCAGATGTAGACGAGGAAGATACTGTTACTGATATCATGTATTTTTTCCAGGATGCGTTTTATCTTGATGAAGACCAGCAACCAGACATAATGAATGCCATTTCCCATGTATATCCAGACAGATCGGAAGCAATAAAGGAATACATCAGAAATAGCGATCAGGGAAATGTTCTTTTGGATGCAGCAAAAAAACTTTGGGCTATGTATGAAAACGGTGAGATAGAGAGACATTGGAAATATGCTTGTCAATATAGTCGTATAGAGCATTTAGAAGCTTATTTAAATGGCAGACACAAATTTGAATTACCTAATCATATAGATGTACCAGAATTCTCGTTTATTCCAAATGATGCCATAGATTCATCAATTGGATTGAGAGGAAAGAATGATAATAATATTCTTTTCAGAAGAGAAGTGTATGAAGCATCGGAGAAAGGAACAGATGCACAAAAATTAGCTGATTTTATAAAGGATAAGTTTGGAGATGGCGGATATGGTTATTTAGGATTCAATGCTGATTATTCTGTGTCTAAGGGATATAAAATCAGTATTCGAAATAATGGGAATGATGAGCTGGAGAGAACGTTTTCGTATAAGGAAATTGCAAAACGAATTTGCAATTATATAAAAGCCGATCAGCTATTTTTGGAAGGTGAAAAAGAACAATATCCGGAGTGGAAAAAGGATAAGGATGAGCGTAAGGCTGCCTATGAAGCATTTGAACAGGAACTGGCGAAGGAGTCTGAACATCTTCCACGTGAAAAAAATTCATCGTATCCTGATTATCCATTATTGACCGAGGAAGAAGAACAGCAATATAAAAATGCTCTTTTACAGAATATATGGAATCATGATGTGTTATCTGATGCCAGAGACGAAATGGCAACAGTATTGCTATCGAATGAGTATTCACAGAATGAAAAAGAAAGTTTTGTATACAAATTTTTCAATGAACGAGCTGACAAAACTTTCTATTTGAAAGGATATGACTATTTTAGAGTTGGTCTTAGCTATAGTGTAGACACCAGATTCAGTTCTGCAACTCTTGAATGTCATTGTTTCCCTCAGAATTATATTCAAACCGAGGGTTGGTATTATAGAAGTAACTGTGTTTCATTTTCATACGAGGAAATAACTGCAGCATTTATTTCTATTTTGGCAGCGCATAATGTTAAGGACAATAAGGCAGACGAAGATACAGCGGAAAATTCTGATTTTCAGAGTCAAATTGATGCAAGTGAAACAGAAGTTATTGAACAGCAGAGCAGCGATGAAAAAATTACGGTTGCGATTGAAAGTTCGGAAGATTATACGGATCAACAGACTGGATTTGTGACGCAATATCATTTTGGCGGAAATAAAGAGATAAAATATAGACTTGTTACAATCGGAGAAGATGGAAACCTGATTCCATATCCTAATTTTGATGCTTCTTTTTCGGATATGCAGGCATTACAGGACTATCTGGAAGTGCATGCAGAAGAAGTGTCTGTAATCGGCTATGATGATATTGTATATATGGCAGCCCGCTCTCATATTAAACATATGATAGACAGCATAAAAGAAGAGCAGAGAAATGTTCAGGAAAGTGTTGACTTTTCTTATGGTAATGACTGGTCTGCAACAGTAGGCAACAGTTTTGAAAGAGGATCTGCCAATATCAAAGCTATAAATATGTTAAAGCAAATTGAAGCAGAGGGGAGACGTGCAACATCAGATGAGCAGAACATTTTGAGCCACTATATAGGCTGGGGTGGACTCCCTGAATGGTTCGACAGTAACAAGAGCAATTATAGTACTTTGAAAAACAGTTTGACGGAGGAAGAATATAAGGCAGTACGTTCTACGGTGACAGATTCATTTTATACACCTAGAATAGTCATGGACGCTATTTATCAGGCATTGGATCGATTTGGATTTAAAGGGGGCAATATCTTGGAGCCAGCTATGGGTATCGGAAATTTTTATAGTGCCATGCCGGAGGAAATGAAGAAGAACAGCAATCTCTATGGTGTAGAAATAGATTCTATATCCGGGCGCATTGCGCAACTTCTTCATCCTAATTGTAATATTCAGATTTCAGGTATTGAAAATGCTTCACTTCCGCAGAATTATTTTGATTGTGTTATTGGCAATGTACCCTTTGGCGAATATAAGGTCAATGATAGAAAATTTAATAAAGAAAAATTTATGATTCATGATTATTTCTTTGCAAAGGCGTTAGATCTGTGTGCGCCTGGTGGAGTTATTTGTTTTGTAACTTCTAAAGGAACTCTTGATAAGAAAGATGGAAGTGTAAGAAGGTATATTTCAAATAGAGCAGATTTTTTAGGAGCAATTCGTTTACCTAATACTACTTTTTCCGAATCAGCTAATACAGAAGTAACAAGCGATATTATTTTCTTGAAAAAGAAAGCAGTACCTACCATAGAACAACAGGAGTTTGAAACAGTAGAAATGTCTCAAGATGGTATTCCTTTAAACAGTTATTTTGTATCTAATCCTGATATGATGATGGGACACATGGTAGTTGATACTCAACGTTTTGGCGCAGAACGTGCTATAACTTATCTTGTTCCAAATGCAAATAGTGATTTGGAAACGGATTTAAGTGCAGCGGTTGAAAAATTGCCGTTGGATATATATGAGCCTGTTATATCAAATAATACTGTTGTTGATGTTGCAAGTGTTGATCAAGATAATAGCATTCCTGCAAATCCGGATGTGAAAAATTACACTTATACCATAGTAGACGGAAAAGTGTATATGAGAGAAAATTCAAAAATGTATTTGCAGGATGGAAGAAGTGAGAAACAGAGAAAAATTATTCATGCACTTTGTAATATTAGAATTTCTCTGCATAGTATTATTGACATGCAAATAAAAGGATGTTCTGATGCAGATTTAAAGGATGCACAGATTATATTGAATCGGTTATATGACCATTTTGTGAGCGAGTATGGTCATATCAATGATAAAGATGTAAAAAATGCGTTTTGTGATGATGTGGAATATCCACTTCTTTGTGCATTGGAAGATGTCAAAGATGGCAAATATGTCAAAGCAAAAATATTTACAGAACAAACTATTTTCCCCAGTGTAAAAAAAGAATCTGTGGATACGGCCTTGGAAGCTTTGAATATTACAGTTGCAGATTATGGTTATGTGAATATTGAGAATATGCTGAGATTATATCCTGTATCCTTTGAAACATTGCTAAATGAATTGCATGGAGAAATATATCTAAATCCGGATAAAGCGGATCCTAGTGATGAATATGAAGGGTATGAGACGAGGGAAGAATATCTTTCAGGTGATGTCCGTAAAAAAATTGCATCTGCAAAGCTGGCAGTAATCACTGATGCAAGGTATCAGGAAAACATAAATGCTCTGGAGCAAGTGATTCCGAATGATTTAGATGCATCTGAAATAACTGTTAAAATTGGTGCTAACTGGATCAGCCCCAAAGATTATGAACAATTTATGTATGATAAGTTTAAGATACCGTATTGGAGACAGAGTAGTATTCATTTAGAATATAGTGCCATGTTGAATACATATTTTATTCAAAATAAATCTTCTTGTACATCTACAGAAAACAAAAGTTCTTACGGAACTGATAGGATGAGTGCATTGGAGATTTATGAGAATCTTTTGAATTTAAGGCAGATAACAGTTAAGGATAGAATAGATAATGCAGATGGCAGCTGCACTTATGTGGTAAATCAACAGGCTACTATGCTGGCACGTTCAAAAGCGGAGCTTATTAAGGAAGAGTTTGCTGAATGGATTTTTTCGGATATTGATCGGAGGGAAAAGTATGTCAGAATTTATAATGATAGGTTTAATAATATCAGATTAAGAGAATATGACGGTAGTTATCTCACTTTCCCTGGTATGAATCCGAATATAGAGCTTCGTCCACATCAGAAGAATGCTGTGGCAAGAATTATTAGAGGCGGTAATACATTACTTGCGCATTGTGTTGGTGCTGGAAAATCTTATGAAATGGCTGCAGCAGCAATGGAATTAAAAAGGCTCGGTCTTGCGAATAAGCCTATGATAGTAGTACCGAATCATTTAACTGGTCAAATGGCATCAGAATTTTTAAATTTATATCCGGCAGCGAATATTCTGCTTACGACGAAAAAGGATTTTGAAAAAAATAATCGTAAGAGGTTTATCAGTAAAATATCAACCGGTGAGTACGATGCTATAATTATCGGACATTCACAATTTGAGAAAATTCCGATATCAAGAGAACGCATGGAGAAGAATATTGAACAAGAAATTGATGAGGTAACAGGTTTTATTGCAGCAATGAAGGAAGATAGGAATCAATCCTGGTCCGTAAAACAAATGGAATCTTATGCAAAACAGCTTCGTACAAAACTGGAGATTCTTACCAATTCTGATTATAAGGATGATGTAATTACCTTTGAGGAATTGGGAGTAGATTGTCTTATGATTGATGAAGCGCATAATTACAAAAATTTGAGCTTTACGACGAAAATAAGCCGAGTAGCGGGTATAAATCCTAATGGCAGTAATAAAGCTTTTGATCTTTTGCAGAAAGTGAGGTATATCAATGAACTGAATGCAAATCGTAATGTAGTATTTGCAACAGGTACTCCAATCTCGAATACGATGTGTGAAATGTATCTTATGCAAAAATATCTGCAAGCGGATTTACTTCGTGAAAAGGGTATTTATCATTTTGATGCATGGGCAGCGAATTTTGGAGAAACTGTTACTGCAATGGAGCTTTCTCCGGAAGGAAAAGGATACCGGGAAAAAACAAGGTTTGGAAAATTTACAAATTTACCTGAGCTTGTAACAATGTTCCGTAGTATAGCGGATGTGCAATTACAGGATAATTTACCATATTTGGATATTCCCAAATTGGAAAATGATAAGATTGAGATCGTGGAATGTGAGCCTAGTGAAGTTGTCAAAGAATATGTAAACAGCTTCGTAGATCGTGCAGAAGCGATAAAAAATAAAATGGTAGATCCTTCTGAAGATAATATGCTTAAAATATGTCACGATGCAAAACTTGTGTCAACAGATGTAAGATTGTTAGATCTAACGGCAGAACCTGATCCGAATGGAAAGTTGTATCGTTGTGCGGAAAGGGTGTACGAATTGTGGCAGCAATCAGCTAATGAAAAGGGTGCGCAGGTGATTTTTTCTGATATTGGTGTTCCGAATGGGGATAAATCTTTTAATGTATATCAGTTTATAAAAGATGAACTGATAAAAAAGGGAGTACCTGGTTCCGAGATTTGTTTTGTACATGATGCAAAGAATGATAAAGACAGGGAAGATATGTTCCAGGATGTAAGAAATGGAGTTAAAAGTATTATTTTTGGATCTACTGAGAAACTTGGAACTGGTACTAATATCCAGAAGCGATTATTTGCATTACATGAAATAGATGTGCCTTGGAAGCCGGCAGAAGTTGAGCAGAGAGAAGGACGTATACTCCGCCAAGGTAATATGTATGATCGTGTGCATATTATTAGATATGTGACGAAAGGTACATTTGATGCTTATAATTGGTCTATTATCGAGAATAAACAGAAATTTATCAGCCAGGTAATGACAAGCGGGGATATTGCAAGATCATGTACAGATGTGGATGAAGCTGTACTAAATTACGCAGAAATGAAAGCAGTTGCATCAGGTAATCCCTTGATAAAGGAAAAAATGGAGGTCGATGCTGAGGTGACGAGACTACAGTTGATAAAACGTAGTTTTACAGCCAATAAGTATAAACTTGAAAAGGAGTTGTGCCAGGTATTGCCAGAAAAGCAGCATAATTTAAAAGGTATAATTGAAAAAATCAGAGGAGATATAGAAGTCAGAAATAATTCATCATTATACCTGCAAGCATCTGGTAGTGAAACTTCTTCATTTGTATTTGAGCGGGATGCAGATACGGATTCATTTCCATTTAGCATGAACTTTAATGGAACTGAAGTAACGGAAAGAAGAAAAGCTGGTGAACTTGTTCAGGCAGCTTTTAAAAAGATTTCTGTGCATGATAGGACATTAGACATAGGCACTTATGCAGGATTTACTGTAGGTGTATGTAAGGAAACATCATGGACAGGTGATGTATCTTATTCAATTATTTTGAAGGGTAATTTTGAATATAAGATTGATACACAACCAGAAACGGATATTGGAAATGCTATTCGTATACAAAATGGTGTCAAAAAGTTGGATGATAAGTTGCTGGAATATCAGCATAGACTAGAAGAAGTAGAAGCTGCATTGATATCTACAAGAGAAGAATTTGAGAAACCTTTTTCAAAAGAAAAAGAATTACAATCATTGCTGCAAAGGCAGGAAGAACTTAATAGTATTCTGTTGGAAGAATCGAAAAATGAGTCGGAAAAGAATACTGTAGAAACTGTTAATGTGCGCAGGAAAATAGCATTATAGTTGTTCAGAAGTAGAGCAGAATCAATTATATATTCTGCTCTATTTTCTATTAAATCTATTGCAAGTCTAAAAAATATTGCTTTTATGCAAAAGTTTTGACAAAAAATATTTTTTGTGCTACAGTAATATTACTGGTAATATCGTACTATTGCAAAAGTAATATTATAGGAGTGGACATATGGAGACAGCACAACGTATAATACTTCCTGGTGATGTTGAATATGATCAACACACTACTTCAAGTGATTCTAAGAAAAAGAACTACACGACAAATAATAATAAGTTTTTTAGGAAGGATCTGATTGATACACCAATATATAATGAGGAACTTATGGAAAATGTTTTGGTGGGAATTGCGCAGAATATCTGGGTAGAAATGGATAAGCAGCGTATGACAATAAGGGGACTGGCCGAATTGTCATGTGTTAATTACAGTCAGTTAACCAAAGTGTTTAATAATAAAGCACATATCGGATTGTCATCAGTAATAAAAATTGCTGCTGCGTTACGTGTGAGTCCGAGTGAATTATTTCCTTATGACCAGAATAAGAGGAAAACTAATGGTCAGAGGTTTGACGAAATTACTAAGGGGATGGATTTAGCAAGCATAAATTATTTATTGGATGTTTGTGCAGGCTATTCAAAATTGAACAGGAATAATAGAAAGTTATAATTATTGTTGTGTTTATTCATATATAAGGGTTTGAAAGAGGGTAGATTTTCTACCTTCTTTTTTTGCATAAAGTCAAACAATCTTTAGTTTTCTTTGCTTTAACAATAACAACCTTGTTTGAATTTTATAATAAAATTTCTTTATTCTATAAGATTATGCCTAAAAATAGGGGGATGAGGTTACGGACAGATTACGTTTGTATGTAGATATGGATGGAACACTTGCTGAGTTCAAGAAAGTAGACACTTTGGAAAAACTGTACGAGAAAGGCTATTTTTTGAATTTGGAACCGCACATGAATGTAGTAGATGCTATAAGAAGTATTGTTACAGATCATTCGGAGATAGAAGTATATATTCTATCTGCTGTCTTATCTGATAGTCCTTATGCGGTAACTGAAAAAAATGCCTGGCTCAATCAATATCTTCCGGAAATTGATATTTCGCATAGACTTTATCCGCATTGTGGAACAGACAAGAAAGAGTTTCTTGAAAGAGAGTTTGGAAGTATTGGTAACAAGGATTTTCTGCTTGATGATTATTCCGAAAATTTACACTCATGGGAACCACCAGCAAAGGGAATTAAGCTTATGAATGGCATCAATGGCAACCATGGGACATGGAACAAAGAGAAAGTTAGTATCGAATGTGAAGCTGCGGATGTGACAGAATGTATTTTGAACATTATTGCTAGAAGCACTGAGAAAAGTTTGGAGACAGAAAGATTTAATGCAATGTTAAGGAGGAAAGGAAGGTAGGAGAGAATGGACAGTTCAGAAAATTTAAGTATTGGTGAACTGAAAGAAAAATATCCGGACACACTCATTTTAAGGCTAAGAGGTAATTTTTATCATTCCTTTGAAGATTCTGCATTTGTATTGTCTGCATTAACCGGATATAAATTAAGACGAAGATCAAAGAAATCCTTATATACATGTGGATTTCCGCATAATGCACTTGATAAAGTTATTGATATTTTACAACAATCGAGGGTAAATTATATCATTTTTTCAGCACAAGAGATTGTAGCTCATGAAATATATAATGATAATTCTTTTGCGTCTACGGCGTTGGCGTTTGATTCGTTTAAGGATAGTAGTGTTGAAACAGAGAAGGCTTGCGTAGAAGAAAATGTATCGCAGATAAAAAAACAGTATGTCAAATTTTATGAATGTTCTGGTACAGATCAGACAAGTGCGTATATTGATCTACAAAATAAAATTGATCTTGAATTGAGTAAGGGAAGTAGTGTAGCTGCATTATCATTTCAGAAGAATAAGGATAAAAAAGATGCATTAAAACGTTTTGTATTTAGTGGGATTGTTATATACGAAAGGTGAGTTTTATGAGAGATCGAGTAGCAAAAATTAGAATGGTACTGGGGAGGAGTCCTTATGGCTGAAGAAAAGAAATATAACGGTAAAATACGTGGAGACTCGTTTGATGTTATTCATAGGTGCCAGTCTTTTGCATCGGATGTATTTGTGGCATCTGCCGGAGCAACAAAAGAATACCGTTTTACTATATGTAAAATAGTGCAAACTTTGAGTTGTGAACTGATTTATAGTGCAAGACAAGCGAATGCGTTTGATTTGGCATCACCGGATAGAATGGCAAAACATATGGATTCCATAGAACTGATGAATAAGATTGCAGATCTGCTTCCAGTAATTAGGAAGTGTAAATGCATATCTTTGGGGCAGGAAAGGGAATTGAATAATAAGTTGTCCAATTTAAAAATTTCTTATGGTAAATGGGTAGAATCAGATAAGAAACGTATTGACCGTTTGAATAATCATCGGGGATAGCTGTTATACAGTGGGCTCGTAGCAATCTGTGGTCCCGCTCCTTCTGGGGTGTCAACTCTGACGGCAACCGCAATGGGTTCAATGTCAACTCCAGTGGGCAGGTCAATGACAACAACGTTGCGAACGAGTATGCGGTAGCGCCCGCTTTTTACAGTGTGTGCATACATTACGGTGTATGTATAAGATAAAAAGGTACAGTTATTCCCTTCCTGTCATAAGCACTGCGCCAAATTGGCGCAAATGTCTTATGGGGAGATAAACCATCTTTATTCTAAAGGTGTGGATGTATTTTTTATGAATAAAATTGAATATTTGCAATTCCCTTTTGATGAATGTGAGCGTGGTATTAAGATCATATTCAATGAAAATGGTACTTGGGAGATATATGATGATCCTTCGGAGTCATACCTGTCGTGGAATTTGACTTATGAAGAAGTCCAAGATGAATTGTATATCTGTTGGACTGAGAGAATCAAGCAAAAAAGCTATACAAAAGAAGCGTTTGAATTTGAACGTAATCTAGGATACTATCTTGATTCTTTGACTATAGAGATACTAAACAGGAGTTGGAAACCTAAAGGGTATTATGATTTCCCAGTATATCACCCTGAGCGGATTATCAGTGCACCATACTATAAAGATAGGATTGTAGAGGAGTGGTTAACAGATCGGTTTGTAAAACCTTTCCTCAAACCAAAATTGCATCCTGGAAATGTAGCGTGTCAGGAAGATAAAGGACCACCAGAAGCTCAAAAGATAGTAAAGAGCATTTTGGAAAATATGTATCAAAAATATGGTACAGATTTTTATGTTCTGCAATGTGATATTCAAGGTTATTACGATAATGTGAATCATGAACGCATTAAGGAACAGTTTTCTGGTATGCAGGAATTAGGTTATATTCTGTTCATGAATATTGTCAATGGATGGAAAAAGACTGATTGTTATGCAACAGAAAATGATCCGAATGGGGAGTATGGAGTGCCCAAAGGGAATTTGCCAAGCCAATGGATTGGCTTGGCATATCTAAATGAAGTAGACTGGTATATCGCACAAAGAAACGATAATGAGGGACAAGTGCGATACATGGACGATTTTCTTACTTTCTTTCATCTGAAATCATCCTGTAAGGACTGTAAGATTAAGATTGAGAAATATTTGGAAGAACATTCAATGGGAGTAAGGTTACATCCCAGAAAAACAAAATATATGCCAATCAAGCAAGGATTTACTTTTTGCGGTTGGCAGTACTCGATCGACGATAAAGGAAGAATAAAATGCAGGGTAAGAACAGATAGAAAAAGGTTAACAAAAAAGCGGATGAAAAGATTGTCGGAAGATTATTGTAGAGGAAAGGTTACATCGTTTGATGTGAAACAGAAAATGAATGGAACCTTTGCATTTTTGAACCAGGGGGATACAAAGCAATTGCAGAGATATCTTACCTACAAATATATATTTACCAAAGATGAGAGCCTGTTGCATAAAGACAGATCTTATAATTTCAAAAAGAAACAGAAAATTTGCAAGGAGGAAAAATCTTATGAAAAAGAGTAGAAGGTTGGCAGTAATAAGTAAGAGATTATTGTCATCGACATTAATTACTACAATGCTTTTGTCCGGATTTACGGCTACAAACATTTATTATAATTACTCTCCAATGAAAGCAAAAGCAGCAACTCTTACAGGTACATCATCCACAGTAGCTGAGCCGGCGTGGAATGCAGCCAACTTACCTGCTAAGGATACATCTGGCAAAGTAAGTTACTGGTATGCAGGTAATGAATTTAAGGCACTTAATCAGTTGAATGATGGAGTGAAACAGAGTGATGCTGGTACTTCCGGACATTTGAAAGTATACAGTGATAATGGTGGAGCCAGACTGCTAGAAACAACAAGTGGATCGAATAAGGCAGTAAAAGGAAATTATTCTGGCGGATCGCAGTTTGATACTTTTACACAGAGATCTGATATTGATTTTACTACTACGTGGGAACTTATGGATACGGATGCAATCTGGGATGATCAGTATCTTTTTTCGCAGTATTATACAAATGCAAGTGCAGTTGTTACAAGTGATTTTGCACCGACTATATTGCAGAATGTGGAAAACTGGTATACGAATGGTTTTAGCTATGATGGTAGCAAAAATTCAAGACCTACCATTAGCGCATCCGGAAAATCATGGTTTTCGGATGCAGAAAAATCAGCAGTAAAGAGTGCCACAGTAAAAACTGACGGCACGAGTGGAGTTAGTGCAACATTATCTTCATCGGACACATTGCAGAATGCACATTTGTTTGCTGCATCTATTGATGAGATGTACTATAATCCGGTACAGGTTGAGGAGGTTATTGCAAATCTCCGTAAGGACTATTCAAATGTCTACGACGGCACCAGCTGGCAGTGGGCTCGTAGCTATCTGTGGTCTCGCTCCTTCTGGGGTGTCCACTCTGTCGGCTACCGCTATGGGTTCTGTGTCCCCTCCAGTGGGCAGGTCCTTGACAACAACGTTGCGAACGAGTATGCGGTAGCGCCCGCTTTTTATCTCAACCTTGAAAAGGTTGTAATGGCACGCAGTGCCTCTAATGCAGCTACATCAGTAGCTGCCAGCACTGGACTTTCTGCATATGATGCAGCTGGACTTAACACATCAAAGGGTATTAAGTTCTTAATCCAGGATGATAACTTTGCGTCCGGTTTTACTTCCAGCATCAATAATAAGAAAGGTGTTGCAACTATTGGAAATACTTATAATGTAGATTATAGTGGTGCAACCAAATCTAAAGTAAATGATGCAGGAGTGGGATCCGCACTTGTTATTTCTGCAATTCTTTATGATCAGAATGGTAAAATTGTATACTATGGTCCTTTATCAACGGTTACATCTGAAAGTGGCAAGGTAGCGATTACCATTCCAAACGGTATTCAGAAGGGAACATACACACTTGCGTTATTTGAGGAGCAGTTAGGTGGTACATCTACATATGATACCTCTAAGAACTCTAAAAATGGCACTACATTTAATGGAACTCATACATATACGGCATACGAAACAGATTACCAGAGTGGTTCTGTTGCATATATGACATTAGATGTAGTTGATGATTACCATACGGGTGTAAAACTTTCCAATGGTAATGAGTCTAATCTGGCAAACGGTGATGTTATTAAAGCTTCGGATATCAGCGGAGTATTTACATCAAAAAATAACACATTAAATGATACTGTTGCAGCGGATGACATTTACATTGTTGCTGCATCTGATTGGGAGTCAGATAAATCAGCATCAAATTCTCATTTAGCAAAGGAAATCACTATTCCGGATAGCGTAGCAGGAACCTATGATTATTATATTGTAGTAAGGGATCTATCTATTGCAAATGAGTATTGGGCATCAGAGAAACAGACTGTAGATGTATCTGAAAATGCAACGGGATTTGATGCTGAAACATGGTACACTTATAAGGATTCCTCTACAAATATAGAGTGGCATTATAAGTTGGATGGCAATGGAGATATTATTGGACTGTACACAAAATCCAATATTGTTAAAATTGTTGATAATGGTGGTACACTTAATATTCCGGCTAAAGTAGCAGGAAGAACAGTAGTAAAAATTGGTGGTGGAACAGAGGATACGCCGGTAGTTCCTTCTTCCGAGAGAGCATGGACGAGCCTTTCACTGCCTAATACGGTTACTACAATCAATGACTATGCGTTTTATAAGACCACAGCTCAGGCACAGATCACCATTCCGGCAACTGTAACTGCAATCGGTATTAAGGCATTTTATATGTCTGAAATTACTGGTGTAAAGGTTAGTGAAATGAATGGTACGATTGGTTCTTATGCGTTTGGTAAAACGACAAGAATTGCCAATGTGACCTTGAAGGGCGGAGAATCCGGACTGACTATTTCATCTGTAGCATTTGCAGATACTACTGCAACAGATGTTACAGTAAGAGGAAATGTGCAGATCAATAAAAAAGCATTCCGTAATAATGCATCTTTGAAAAATATTAACATCAGCGGAAATGTTTCTATTGGAGAATCTGCGTTTAGTGGATGTAGTGCAGTAACTAACTTAAAGATCGGCGGTACTACAAATATTGAGTCTTATGCATTTGACGGACTTACTTCCCTGGAGAGTTTGTATGTACCTGTTGGAACTACCTTGCATGAGTATTCTTTCAATGGAGCGACAGCATTGAAGAAACTTGAAGCAGATGTGGCACTTCCGGCACACTCCTTTGAAAATGGCGGTGCCATTGATACATTGGTGTTAGATAAGAATGTGGTAAGCATTTCCTATGATTGGGAAGGACATTCAAGTAGCGTAAGCAACAGAACGGTATATGTTAAGAATGAGAATATGCTGATTCAGTACTATGGAAATAGCGGTACATATTACAGTCCGTTAGGTTCTTCTGGGGATGTAATTGTATATGTTCCTGCAACTTCTTCAGTTGACTTAGGAGAGTCTGTAAATCCGTCCGGAGATGGTATTCTTACTCTGAATGGTTATACATCTTATGCGCATTCTGGTAATTACACAAATTACATTAAGGGAACTACATCTTCTGTAACCATTAGAGCAAAACAGAATATTGATACTCAGATGGAAGAAGATGGTGTAACAAGCCTGAAGGATACAGAAGTTGATAAAGAGCAGACTGGAATTGATGCATATTATAACGGCACTATTTTGACAACCAAAGACATTGATAAAGCAAATATGACCGTTACAAGAATGTATGGTTCAGAAGAGGGAGAAAATTACTCTGTCGGTGAATTTTACGTTGTCAGAACATCTGAATTTAATACTGAAGCGAAAAAAGATGGCGGTGTAACAGAAGATGCGATTGCATCTTATGAACCAGTTCATGCAGCGGACTCCGATCTTGATCCTGGAGCAACTACAGGTACAGTATCTGTAACTGTCATCGTATTTTATGATGTGAAAAACAGTGAAGGCAGCGTAACTGCAAGAAAGTACTATTCAACTCCAGTATCTATCAGAGTTGAGGAATATACTTCTAAGAGCTATATTGAGCAGGTATATGGTTCTTATGATGCTATTGCCGATAAGCTTGTAGAACTTGATAATCAAATCGCTGCACTTCAGAAGGAGCTGGAGAAAGCCGATGTTAATTCAATCGAAGAATTAACAAAGGAACTTAATGAGTATAAAGTAGCCTACGCAGAGCTTGTAAAAACATTAGAAAAATATGTATCTGATAATAACCAGGCTGGTAATGGTTATTTTGGCACTACTAAGGATGATACCACAGGGGAAACCAAAGATGTAATATTTATCAATGGTAATCCGACATCCTATGTTGATACCGGTAAAACGGATTCTGATGGCAACACAATTTACAAAGTATTATATGATGTAAACGGGGATGGAACAGCAGAAGAAACATACATTGTTGTAAAAAATGATGGTGTACATGTTGTAGATCAGGACGGATATCCTGTAAAAGTAAATGAAAAAGATGTAGTTTATAAGGATACCCTTGGAGCATTGGAGCGTCAGGCTGCAGCACAGCTTGCAGAAATTAAATCACAGTTAGCAGACTGCGATGCGGGAGTGCAGAAAATAAAGAAAGCACTTGAAGATGCTGGATATAACTTTGATACTTCCGATGATCAGTATACTCAGATCGTAGATGCAATCAACGATATGGCGGGTAAAGTAGATTCACTTACTGGAAATCTCGAAAATGCGAATTCTCAGATCGAAAGTTATGCATCTGCTTTGGATGTAATCTATACCAAATTAACAGGTTCATCATTAAGCGCAGATCAGATTAGTGGTCTTGCAAATACACTTAATGCTATCGTTGGCAAAATTCAGAGTCTCCAGAATGATTTAGCAGTAGCAAAAGCGACTGTGACTGATTTGCAAACACAGTTAAATAATGCAGAGGATAAGGCTTCGCAGCTTCAAACTGAATTGGATTCTACCAAAGATGAACTTAGTAAAGCTAATACTGCGCTTGATACGGCAAAAAATGATCTTGCAACTGCTAAGAGTGATAAAGATGCATTGCAAGCTCAGTATGAAGCAGCTATCGCCGCAGGAAATAAAGAAGCAGCAGATAAATTACAGGCACAGATAGATGAAAAAAATGCAACGATTGCACAGTTGGAAGCAACAACCGCAGAACTCGAAACGACGAAAGCTAATTTGGAGCAAAAGGAGCAGGATTTACAGGCAGCAAAAAATACTGTAACTCAGTTGCAGGAACAGATTTCTGCAAAAAATAAAGAGATCGAGGATTTGCAGGCAAAGTTAGATGCTCTTACAGATACAGCAAGTGGATTTAAAATGACGGTTGATACTGCCAATAAATTGTTTGGTCTGGGACTTGCAGAAGGAACTTCAGACGATGATGTTTACCAGGCAATTCAGCAGTATGTGTCGGCAAAGACAAGTGCTGATGATACTCTTGCTAAGATCCAGCAGTTGGTTAATTCTTCCAATACTGGAGATCAGCTTGTAGCAGATGTTCAAAATGCAATTCAGACTTCTACAAATCCGGAACCAGATGTAGTTGATAAAAATTCAGCAAGTTACAAGACTGGTTTTGCGGATGGTGTAGCTTCTGTTGATATATCATCTGAAAGCGCAGCATATAAGAGTGGATATGAAGCAGGCGTAGCAAGCGTGGATGTATCTGAAAACAGCGAAGTATATAAAAATGCTTATAAAGCCGGTGTAGCAAGCGTGGATGTATCTGAAAACAGCGAAGTATATAAAAACGCTTATAAAGCTGGTGTAGCAAGCGTAGATGTGTCTGAAAATAGTGCGGTTTACAAAAAAGCTTATAATGCAGGATACGCAGCCGGAAAGATCGCTGGAGGTAATTCTGGAAATACTTCCGATAGTAACGGAGATTACAAGAATGGCTATAATACCGGTTATTCAGAGGGTGTGAAATCTGTAAACACCTCATTGTATTATAACAATGGATATAATACAGGATACGCAGCCGGATATAAAGAAGGTACATCTAAGTCATCCGGGACCTCTAATACATCTGGATTGAGTAATCAGATCAATACCTTGACTGATCAGGTGAATAGTCTGACCAATACTAATACAGATTTATATAAACAGGTTACATCACTGAATACTGAAAACAGCAATTTAAAATCTGAAATTAGTGGTTTACAGAGCCAGTTAAATTCCTTGAAGAAGAGTAGTAGCAGTACAACTTCTTCAACAGGAAGTAGTTCAGGAACTGCAAATACTGGTACAACAGCCAGCACCAATAAGGAGAGTAGCACAGTAAATAGTACGGCAAATAGTACGAGTGCATCTTCAAATAAGAAAACAGATACCACAAATACAGAAAATACTTCTTCGACAGCAAAAACAACAGATAAACCAGTATCTGTTGTAGAAGATGATGTTGAGATGGAGGGTAGTACGAATGTGGTGGCTGCATCGACCATTTCTTCAAGCAGTATGAAACAACTTGGTGAAAGTGTTCAGACTCAGGTGCCTGCGACAACGGAAAAGGCAAAAGACCAAAAAGCAACAATTACTCTGAATCAAATTGCAGCGGATGCAGATGCACAGATTTCTTCTAATGGAGCATCACTTACAGATGCAAATGAAGCACAGAAAAATAATGCACTCAAGATCATTAACTGGTATCTGAATAACCTGGATGAACTTGGCAAACTGGGAGCATCCGAAATCAGAGCTGCAGCAAATGATGAGAATAAATCAGTTGTGTGTGATATTTTGGCTTCTGTAGATGTAGTTCCGAGTGCTGATCAGCAGACAGCAATTGATAATCAGGAAGATGTTTATTTGAGACTTTCATCTGCTGATATTGAAGATGGTGCGTTGTACCTAATCGTGCATGAAAGTCAGTTACGTGAAGGCGTTTATGATGTACTTCTTTCAAGAGCAAGTGGTGATTCTATTGAAATCAATATTCCGGATTTATCCCCGGTTACGGTAAGTAAAATTACTGTGAACGATATCGAACAACTTGAGATGGTGACAGAAAGCACACAGACCGAGGAAACACCAGAAGCACTTGCAGAGGAAGAATCCAGCAATACAGGATTTAGAATTGCAATGTATATTCTCTTAATTGTAGCAATAGGAGGCTTGGTAGCATTGTTCTTTATTGCAAAAAAACGTAATGGTGGTTCCGTTCCTTTTAAACGCAACTAATCAATAGTCTGTTAATTGAGGGAGAGTATCGAAAGATATTCTCCCTCTTGCTTTGAATATCAAATTTCGCTAATGAATTCAATTTTATTATACTTTTGTACAACATTATTATCCGAACAATTCGATATGATGAAAGAAAAGTTTAATAGGAAGGTATGAAAATACGATGAAAAAAGACGGAATCTTAGAATCGAGAAAATTTAAAATTGCAGTAGGTGTTATTAACATTTGCCTTATTATGGGTCTTACTGCATATCTTATATTTTCTTTGGTAAGCAAAGAACGTATGTCTGCATCAAACCAGGATATTGCTGTAGTAGCAAAAGAATATTCGGCTGATGATCCTGATGCTGCAATGGAAGATGCAGAGGATAAGATGTTAAGTGTATATGCTACGCTGTTACAGGGGAGCACAGTAAATCTTGATGATACTAAAGTAATGCACTTTGAAATTGACGGCAGTTTTGATGGTTTCTTTGACACAGATAATCCGAATGTAAAGGGCTATTCATATGAAGTAATCAGCCTGGAAGATAATAGCATACCATATGTTGCAAATGTGAATATTTATAATGAGGATAAGACATCTGTTGTGCAATATAAATTATCTTTTGATGAAGATTCAAATATGCAACTGTATTATCCGGAAACAGATCAAAATTTTAAGTTAGAATTTTAGGGTGCGAAAATGAGTATTTGTCAAAAAGAAGCGGATCAATTATTTTGTCAAATGCAGTATGATAAAGATAATATTGCACAGCAAGAAAAACAACATGGAAAGTGTATAAGGCTGTACCAGAATCAGGATGTCAATAGATGGAAGTTTGCGGATGGATATATATTAGAAACGTCAATTCATAAAAAGTGAAAAGTTAGGAGGAAATAGACTATGAGTGATTTTGGAACAGAAACTGATAAGTTAGAATTTGATGATTCTCTACTTGATGATTATAATCAAAACAATTTAAAAAAATCTATAGAGCCATTGCCGAAAAAACTTATTACGTGTTATATATATGAGTTACGAGAACTTGATAAAATTGTATTTGGTTTTTTAGAAAGCATGAATGTGGAGATAAAAGAATTTGGTGAATTGTGTATTAAGGTAAAAGCAACTATAGAATATTGTGTATTTGATAATCCCGATGCAAATACATTAAAATCATATATTGAAGAGCATTTTTCATATTCATATTACCTTATGGTTTATGATTTTATAGAACAAACCATTGACGTTGCAAATGGTAAAATATATTCTGCAGCATATTTCGATAAGTATTTTGGCTCTTATTATGCACCAGGGAAAATAGTAAATTTTTTTAGAGATATCTTAAAATCTGTATTTTATAATTTTCATAATGGCAACCGTTATGTATTTCCTATAGGGGACATTTTTACTAAGAAAGAAAAGCTTGATTTTTCAGATTTTAGAGAGATAAATACTGTATATAACCCAGATTGTCTCTATCAAGATGTCGAAAATGTTTGTGATTGTATTTTTGATGAAATGACAAGTCTTGCCAAGCACATTAGTGATGAGATAAAGGGACTTGAAATAGTTGACATTTATCAGGTGTTGAGTCATAAACATGCTGATTCTCATTATACAAATTTTGTTTCTGGTGATGAAATGTTGAAACTAACCGATATTTCTGACATAAAAAATAAATTTTCAAAGTTTATTGAAGAGTGTGCAAAGTATGAGTTAAGGAATCGGGTTGAAACAGCATGTAGAAATCAGTTGTCATATGATATATACACGGACTTGCTTTCCATGCCTCCAGGGTTTAATGTGGGGGGACAAGATATTGAAACTACTCGTGAAATATTATGGTCATGGAATTTTATTCTTCTACATAAGCCTGATGATTTGGAATTTAATGAAAACACAAAAGAACAATATGCTTTTGTGCATTTAGTAGATGTCCTTCCGGCATTAGAAAAACATTATAAGAAGAAATACAGTTCATTTAATAAACGATATAATAATCCAAATAGAAAACATTTTTTCACAGATCAGACTGAAATATATAATAAAAAGCCATTTATTTCAGCAAAAAATTTTTTTGTAGGAAAGGCAAATATGGCGGGGAAATAAAACTATAAAGATATATATTTTTTGCTTAATTCAAAGGAATGATATTGACAAAAAGAATATGAAATGCTACATTCAAAATACGAGGTGATAGTTATGACAGGAAATGAATTTATAAAGAACTGTCGGTTACAGAAAGGGTATTCTGTTCGTCAATTTGGGAAAATGGCAGATATTACACCGAGAATGGTATCATACTATGAATCAGGCGAAAAATTACTTGAGCATCTTCCGGTTTATAAATGCATAACAATGTTTCGATTGCTTGATATTCCAGTAGAGGATTTTTTCAATAGGTATTATTCTATTGATACAGATATGAAGATGGTGGTTGATCAATGGAATAGAGAGCATCCGATTGATTTGGATTTTAATAATTTAAAGAAGCGGATATATGCTAGGATTGCACAAATTAAAAGCAGGAGAAAAATAACTGTTGATAATTTGGAAAGTATTTATGATTTATACAATGATTTTTTTTCACGAAATCCTAAAAATTATATTGCAGGGCAATCTATAACTCTTGACGATTATGAAAAATATATAGTTCCGATTTACCATCATATCAAAGCAGCTATGAATACATTGCCTGATGAAAAAATAGCCAGGACAATTCTGGATCAACTATACAAAACGAATTACACAGTCTCAGATATTTGTGTATTGTGTGGTATAACAGTCCAGCGTTTGAATGATTATTTGTATGGAAAAAGAGATTTTTCTGCAATACATGTAGATACTGCTTTGAAAGTGTGCTATGTACTTGGTCTTGATTTTGAAGACTTGTTCGGAAGTTGTGGAAAATACAATTAAAAGAAGAATATTTTGCCTAATATGAAACAAAAAGCATTTCATTTCCTTTTACAATTTTTATATTGGAAATGAGGTGCTTTTTTGAGTAAATATATAACGGTAATGGATAAATACCATATTACAAGTGAACGATATGAGTTATTGTTTTTATATGAAAACATTTATGGGATATTCCGCCCTCGTGAATTTATCATAGATTACAGAAAAAGTAAATATTATGATTTGATAAAGACTTCACATTTTGATGGGGATTCACTTGAGGATATTCTTAAAGATCTGGCATTCTTTGTAAGAGCTGGCCGGATAGAACTGAAAGCAAATGATGTGGTAGCTATTAAAATAAATGGATTTTTGACAAGCTACAGGTATTGTGGTTTGCCCTGCAATCTGCAAGGAGAGCATCCAGAATTTATAAAAGTAGACAATTTTCTTGTGGATGAAAAAGAACGATATATAAGTGATATACATAAAGAAAAATATGTGTTAAATGTCCTGGACGCAGTACTTATTCCGCTTGATAAATTAAACTTAAAACAAAGCAGAGTGTATTGCATAGACAAAGAAACATTCTGTCCTCCGGATAAATCAGGAAGAATAACTTCAAATTATTCGCTGCTTACATTAAGAAAAGGTGGTATTACTAATGCCAATCCTTATAAAAGACCGTTTGTAATGATGAATAATGCACTTTATTTTTTTTATCGTAAAAAGGACCATGAAAAAAATGCGGTATTATTGTTTTCCAAGCGAGAACTTGAAATGGTAAAGGATTATATGGAATTGGATGATGTAAAACTCATAATTTAGATAGCAGGGAAAATATGAATAAGAATAGCATACGATTTTTAATGGCAGCATTAACGTTGATTGATATTATCATCGTTTCGATTTTTTTATTGATTTTGTCAGAACAATCTACAGATAAAAAAACAATAATGGGGACATCCTCTAAAACTACTGGAGATACAGTTTTTGAAGATGTCGAGATGGAATCAGAAGACTCAATTATCAGTGAGCCTGTAGTAAGTATAAATGACGATTTTCAAGGAAATTATAGCGATTCAGTTTTAGATATCTTTCAAAGTAAGATAATAGGTAAATGGGTAATATCAGATACAATGGTTTACGAATTTGGCGAAGGTGGTACTTTCAATGGCTTTTTTGACAGTGAACATCCAAACATCGCAGGATATACTTATTATCTGTCTATGTCAGACTCGGATAAACCATATCTTTTTATATATAATACAGATAATACTGCAATGATAGCCTACGAGCTGTATTTGAATGATATACAAAATATTGAATTATATTTTGCACCAGTAGATATATATATCGAGTTAAAGTAGGGAGGAAAAATGAGAGTGAATGATAATGATGTAAAGACAATGATTAATGAGTATTATAGAGATCAGCATCCGGAGTTAAATATTACCAAACGCATTTTAGATAATTTGATACCTATTGTGTATAAAGGGTTGTCAGAGACGCCGGATAGTATGACCATAGAGAAAGCTATGCCAGCTGTACATAAATTCCTAGAAAAAGAAAATATTTTGAATTTCATAAAAGATCGTCAGCCTAATATGACGGATATCCCAGATCAAGTAGTAAATTCTTTAAAAAGATATCTTGCAGAAGTTTTTCCAGGAACATCAATCTGTCATGTATATAGAAAATCTAATCATCCAGACGATTATTATTTATATACTGTCACAGCCAAGAGTAGTGATGGCACATATTGCGGTTGGAGTTCTTGGAATTCAATAACGGAAAGTCTAAATCAGGGACATTATGGATTAAAAACAGAGCAGGATTGTATAGATATCTTGCAGGACTTGTTTAATGACATTACAGATGAGCCAGATCAATATGGAATGCAGCAAAATATGTATTGCAATGAAGATGAAGAAGAAAAACTGCAATCTGAATATGAAAAGAACAATATTATTTCAATTAACAAACATAGAGGAAGGTAACAAGGATGGAAACAATTAAGAAAATAACAATAATAGTAGCGGATAGCCGAAGTTTTTATCATGTGTTGGGAGATAATAAAAGGTATTATGATTTATATAGCCTGTCTTATGCACATCCAGAGCTGAAAGATTACTGTTTTAATCATAGATACGAATTAGAAAATGAACTGCAGAAACAAAATGAATTGATAGGAAACGAATAGCAATGAGGAGAATGCACATAAATGAAAAATCAGGAAATAAACATGCAGGCGGGTGAACTGCTTAGGCGATTAGATTCTACTACATATAATCATTCAGTAAGAGTAATGATGATTTCTGTAGAGGTGGAAGAATATCTTAGTTTGACGGATCATAAATTGATGAGTGCAGCTTTATTCCATGATATAGGAAAGGCATACGTTCCATTTGATATACTTGATAAAAAAGAGCGTCTGACTGGTTTGGAGAGAGAACTGGTAGACTTACACTCATACTTTGGCTATTGTATGTTGAACTCAATAAATGTAGAGGAAGATATATGTAGAATTGTATTATATCATCATGGTTTTCGACCATTGACCATCCGGGACCTGGGATATTATGATAATAATAGTGTATATGAGAAAGCGCAGATACTACACACAATAGATGCATTTGAGGCATTAACATCTGATCGCCCGTATCATAGGGGACTTCCTTCAAAAGAAGCCTTGAAAATTCTTGTTAGAGAAGGCAAATATGAGCAAAGAACTTTAGAATATATAACAGAAGTATCAAGTAAAGATGAAATTGGAACCAGTGCCATTCATCGTAACGGATTTGAAAATAATTCGGATTTCATCAATCAACTTATTATGGGTATGAACTTGTGAATAGAAAAATGAAAATCAAAATTATTATATTGATAATAATAGGCTGTGTTTTTGCAACAGGCATTATAGGTCTATTATTGTCTGAAAAAATGAAAACACATAATTATACGAACAATGGTACGCAAATTCATTCGGAAAATTTGATTAACACATTAAATATTGAACGATAAAAGGCAGAGAGCAGTGACTTTCTGCTTTTTAAATGCGTTGACAGTATGAATATAAAATGCTACAATAAAGATACAATAAGAACAGGTTATATTTATGGAGGATGAAGTATGAATAAAATTTACAAGGATATGTATACAACAGAAAATATTGAAGCCATTGGCGGTATTGAAAATATGAACCGCTGGGTAAAGGAAATGCGGAAAAATGATATGAGGATTAGAAGAAATAAATTCTTTGACTTTATATTCACACTTATTTTGGATGCCGTTTTGTTCTATGGAATTGTGATTTTAGTTATGAGAATCTTTTCTTAAGTAGTGTCTGCTGATTAACAAAAATATAGCCTAAAGCCATTGATTTTACTGCATTC
>OBLI01000852.1_pt1 | contig 31706 bp, 21 predicted proteins | sample 1519701 | NCBI WGS metagenome assembly OBLI01 (sample SAMEA3663005, study PRJEB22513) | pig gut metagenome | biome: pig gut; feature: pig-associated habitat; material: faeces | place: France | collected 2012 | reverse complement strand
AAATCTATTACTACTAACCTAAACAATCTATTAACCTTTTGACGATGCAAAGATATGAACTTTTTTCTGTTCCCGCAAACGAATAAACAATTAATAACAAAAAAATCTTGTTTTCTTGATTTATTTCAAGGATATTCACATTTTTGTCATAATTAATAACAGATTAACAACATTTCATGACGATTCCTTTACACCATATACAAAGAAAAACGCCGCTACTCTCAACGAGCTGCGGCGTTCTCTCTATGTTTAACTTAAAAATTTCTTTTGTAACAAGTGAGAGACTCGCGTCCTTCACCGTCATCCGTTAAACAATCGTTTCAATTTACCTTAAACCTAATAACTAAAAACCTAAATCTATTACTACTAACCTAAACAATCTATTAACCTTTTGACGATGCAAAGATACAAACTATTCTCTGTTCGCGCAAACAATTATGCAAACAATAACTATTTTTAGCTGTTTTCTTGATATATGTAAAGAATATACACATTTCTAAACACCTGCAGGTTGCGGCGAATATCCATAACCGCTGGTTGAGCTGCCGAAGGCAGCGAAGCCTGCGGTTCAAAGAATATGGTAAGATCGTCCTCGCGCTCGCTTGAGATAATTTCCATTTATTAAATGCGAAAGTTCAATATATAATAAGGAGAAGACAGAAGAGACCACAAAACAAAGAAAAGAGATCATAAACAAGAGGAGAGATTATAAAGAGAAAAGAATCACAAGAAGAGGAAATTCACGAGAAGAGGAAATTCACAAGAAGAGAAAATTCACAGGAAGAGGATATTCACGAGAAGAGGAAATTCACAAGAAGAGGGTTTGTAAGAAAAGATGAGATTAATGAAGAGAAGGTATAATAAAAAAATTGCACCGCTACTCTCAACGAGCTGCGGCGCAAAAGCCTATGTTTAACTAAAAATCTTTTCGAAACAAATGAAAGACTCGCGTCCTCCATCGTCACCTGTTAAACAATCGTTTCAATTTACCTTAAACCTAATAACTAAAAACCTAAATCTATTACTACTAACCTAAACAATCTATTAACCTTTTGACGATGCAAAGGTATAAACTTTCCGCTGTTTGCGCAAACAATTTCAAAACAAATTTCACATAACCTTAATAATTTTGACTTACATCAAGGTCACAATCCATTAAAAGTCAGCGCTTAACAACCATTCACATTTTCTCGCCCCATGACCCAGTGGTCAATCTTTCTCAATAAGCACCGTAGCGTAGGCCGATATGCCCTCTTCGCGTCCTGTGAATCCCAGTTTTTCTGTTGTTGTAGCCTTTATTGAGATATTATCCTCATCAGTGTTCATGACCTTAGCCAAGCATGCTTTCATTGCCTCCACATGTGGATTAATCTTTGGGCGTTCGGCACAGATTGTAGCATCCACATTTCCGAGTCTATATCCCTTAGTGGCTATAAGGTCGACTGTTTTCTTCAGCAGGATCTTGCTGTCTATGTTGAGCGTGTCTGCCGACGTATCGGGGAAGTGGTAGCCTATGTCGCGCATATTTGCAGCCCCTAACAAGGCGTCGCAGATAGCATGAATGAGCACGTCGGCATCGCTATGTCCAAGCAATCCGAGCGAATGGTCTATCTTTATGCCGCCGAGCCACAGCTCGCGGTCTGGGACAAGACGATGAACATCGAATCCAAATCCTACGCGTATTTTCATTTATCTTTTTTCTGCTTTAATAAATTTCTGCTTAAAAAATCTTCACCTTAAACAAACATTGAATATTGAATAATTAACATTGAAAATTGAATGATTGAAAATTGAATGATTAGAATTGAAAATCGAATAATTCAAAATTGAATAATTCAACATCGGCACAGCCGACAATTCAAAACTCAAAATTCAAAAATCAAAATCGGCGCAGCCGACAATTCAAAAATCAAAACTCAAAATTCAAAATTCAATTAACGTCGCTTGAAGAGATCCTTCAATCCGTCCATGTCGAAGCTAAGCGAGAAGCGCAGCGTCTGGTCGAGCGGGTTGCTCTTCGCTGTAGCGATGACGTAGCCGGCATCGAGCGAGAACACGCTCATCTTAAAGCCGGCACCCACGGTGAAATATTTGCGGTTACCCTTGTTTGCCGACTCATGATGGTAGCCAGCTCGTAGAGCAAACTTGTCGTGGTACACATACTCGCCACCCACGCTCCATTGAACCTCTTGCAGCTCCTCCTTTAATCCGCCAGGCGCATCGCCGAAGCTCTTGAAGATGCCGCTTATCGACGACACGTCATAATAGTTTTTCTGCACGCGCTCCTGATAGTCTTCCGTACTCTCGCCATCCTCCTGTTTGGGATATGTAGGCACGAGCAGCTTGTTGGCATCGGCAGCAATGGTGAAGCGGTTATACTCGTCGATAGGAATCATGAGCGATGCTCCGAGACGCATGTTTGTCGGTATAAACTCAGAGTTGTTGTCGCCACCGAACGAGATCTTGCTACCGATGTTTGAGATGTTAAGACCCAGACCGAGCTGACACTCGCGCTGTCCAAGATTTATGTAGTTCTGATAATAACATGCCAGGTCGGCAGCAAACGCCGAGCCAGGTGCTGTGTCAGAGGTGTAGTCGTAAGTCAGGTCCGAGTAGATCCATCTCACGGCAGCGCCTATAGAGAACGTCTCGCTGAGCATGAGCGAGTAAGCCACGTCAAGCGACATCTCATAAGGGTTTATGGTCATGGCATCGTCGCTGGTTCCAAGGAACACCTCGCCGAGCGAGAAATAGCGCAACGACGCCGACACAGCCGAATAGTCGCCTATGCGATAATAACCTGCCAGATAAGCCAAGTCCATGTCGTTGACCAGCTCTCGGAGCCACGGTGTGTAGTTGAGCGCCACACCGGCCCTCGATATGGTGAACGGATATTTTGCCGGGTTCCAATATTGCGACACCACGTCAGGATCCGTCGCCACACCCACATCGCCCATACCTGCCGAGCGGGCGTCAGGCGCAATGGTCTGCGATGTGACCGATGTGTTCACCGGGTTGAAGAAATCTTCCTTCTGCGCCGCCGCGGGCAGTGCCAGCAGTGTGAGAAGGGCAAGGATATATAATCTCATTCTTTTACAATTTGCCATCATTCGTTTTCGTTACTCATTATTTTTCACAATCATCCTTTAACCCAAAACGGTCATTAGGCCGTTTTATGTCGTTTTTTATAACTGCTTGCAGTCTTTTGTTTTTTATAAGGTGGCTTTTGCTCGTTTTTAATTCGCAATAGCTCGCTATTGCTCATTAAAAGCCAAACAAAATCCACTCTTCTAAAAATCCAAAATCCAAGCAAGCCCTAACGACCGATTTGGGTTTAGTGACAACTAAATAACGCTTCGCGCCCCACTTTATTGCCTGTCGACGATTATAAGTTTTTTCGCCTTCGATGCCATTCCGCTGCCATCGCTTCCCAACCGGACGCGGTAGAGGTAGACACCCGTCTGCAATCGGCGTCCGCCATCGACCGTCAGGTCCCAGTCTACGGTGTAGGCGCTGTCGGTGCTCACGCCGCTCTCCTCGTGTTGCCAGAGCTTGCGTCCGCTCATGTCGAACAGCTCGATGACCACATCCACGTTGCTTCCCATGCGGTCATGACTGATGATGAACGTTGTCTTTGCCGAAGCCGGGTTTTCCGTCACGCTCACGTTAAACACGTTTGGCTGCAAGCCCTTGACCACTGTAAAGTCGAGCTGCACCGTCGACGAGTTGTTAAGCACGTCCCATGCCCTGAACTGCAACCTGTGCTTGCCCGGTGTCAGTTCGGGCAACGAATAGCAGGTAGAGCCCGAGGTGTAAGAGCCGAAGTCGAACGTGAAATAGTCGTTCAGACTGTATGTCTTGTTCATGTCGCCGTCTATCGTGAGCTGCATGTCGTGTCCTATGCCGCTCCCCGATGCGTTCAGTCCGTCCTGATCCTTTATGTTAGCCACAAAATAGGGCGTGGTGTTCACCTTGCCGCCGTTCACGAACGACGGCGAGTTGAGATAACAGAAGATAGAGGGGCCTATCGAGTCGTTGTCAGCCACATCTGATCCGTTGGCCACAAACTTGTCGCACCATCCGTTTGCTATCTCCGTGCGCTCCGTGTTCACGGCATATAGGTTGACGAGAGCCGACGCGTCAGAATAATGCAGGTCCTTGGGTACGGCAAAGGAGAAGGCAAATTTTCCCGCCCTTATGCTGTCGTTGCCCTGGAACAGGGTTGCTGTGCGGTCATCGAACGTGAGCGCATATTGCGCACCATCTTTATCGTTTTTGTCGTTCATGCGGCAGGTGATGGTCTGCTCGGCATCGCGCACCGTTGCCGACACCACACCCGTGAACGTGTCGTCGCCCTCCACATGTCCGCTCATCGTGGCTATGGATCCCGCCTTCAGGTGCACGGGGTTGCCGGCATCCACCTTCTGTCCGTTGATCTCGTCAATGCTCACCGTGAGCGACGGCAGGTTCAGGCGCATGGCAGGGTCGCCGAGCAACGCATATTGCAGCTTGTTCTCCGTGCGGTCACTGCCCAGCTCAATAAGCTCGTTCTTTGCTCTGCGCTGCGCCTCGCCGATGGTCAGCGCCTTGCCGTCGGTGTCTTTGTTCAGCACATGGCGCAGGTAAGCCTGATTTATGACCTTGTTATAGTTTGTGTAGACCGTTCGCGTCGTTCCGAAGAACGCCACAGCTCCGCCCTTGCTGTTCAGGACAGCGTTTTCGCCAATGGTCTCTGTTGTGCCGTCATAGGGCATGATGTCACACGAGGCTGTGATCCACAGCGGCAGGTTGGCGTTTGTAAACTGCAAGAAATCGGTGGCGTTGATAACCTTCTCATGAGAGATCTGGCGTTCAGAGCCGTGTCCGGCATAATCCATGATGAGAGCTCCCTGCTGCTGTTGCTGCTTTATCAGTCGCGTCACCTCAGGATAAGAGTTGCCCGTGGCTGTGCTCACACGCTCATAGGCATCCCACATTATCTTCTTTATAGCGAAGCCGGGATGCCTCTCAGCCACCATCTCAGCCGCTTCGTCCTGGTCTTTCATGTGGAGGTTGTTGTTGCCGTCGTCGCCCATGAACACCAGTGTGTTTTGCCATGAGCCCGCATTCTTGTTCTCCACATAGCCCATAACCTTGTCCACCATGGTCTTGGCATCGGCCTCGGTGGTCACGGGGAACCGTCCCACCGCCACGTCGAGCTTGTCTTTGGTCAGGGGGTTCTCTCCCTCGCCGTCGTCGAGGAGGCAGAAGAAGCCGTCGTCGACATAACATTTTGTCAGACTGTATGAGTCTTCGCTCTCATGACACAGCAGGAGATCGTCTGCCGACAGAGCCTTACATGCAGATGTGAGCAGACGGTTGTCCCACACGCAGTCGCCGAAGAGCAGGAGGTAGCGCGGCATGTCGGACTCTGTTGTGGCGCGGTCGTAGAGCATCTTCAGGTAACGGCGGTAAGCGTTGGCATCGGGTGTGCCGCTTCCAAACTCGTTGTACAGCTCATCGGCGGGCACGATGTTCACGCGCAATCCGTCGCGCTCACTGTGGAAGTTGGCCAGTCGCTGTGCCTGCTTGAGCAGCTTCTGGCTGGTCGCTATTATTATGACCATGTCGGCCTGCGGGTCGGCATGATGGTTCTGGTTCGTTATGTTATAGACATACTCGGGCGTTTTCACCCCCGACGTGAGCGACGGCATCGGCAACGGCTTGTCCCATGTGACCTGCACAAAGTCGAGGTGCATGTCGGTACCTCCCAGGTTCTTCAGCGTTATGACGTTGTCGTCCTTGAGGTCTGTCGTCGTGAAGGAGAAGGTCTTCTCTCCACCTTTGCTGTATTGCGCATCGGTGGTGCCCTCGCCCACGACGGTGATGGTCATTATGCCCTTCGACTCATCGTTGAGCAGCACCTCCACCTGGGTTCGTGCCGACGCTGAGGCCGTGACGGTGAACGTGGCCTGTGTGGCGTTGGCGTTGCCGCCAAGCTTTATCTGCTGCGACTCTCCCGAACTCACGGCCTTGGGGTCGAAGAGGTTACGTCCGCCTTGCATCCACGCAAAGCCGTCGGTCTCATGAAGCGAGTGATAATAATAAGGTGAGGGGTAGAAGCTGTTGACAAAAGTTGCCGAGTCAACGCTCAGCGGCTCTGAGCCGTCATCGGCCTGCGTCAGGAAATAATAGCCATAGTCAGAATAAGGGTTGCGTGTGCGTCGCAACGACGTGTTGCCTCTCCACGACACCGGCCCCTTGCCGTAAAACAGCCGGCGGCCGCCCACCGTGCAGGTAGGCACCTCCTTGAGGTCGTCGAGCTCTGCCAGCTCGTCGCCATCAAGCTTCTCGTTCTGCAGGTGTCCGCCATAGCCATAGATCTTGACCTTTGAGAGAGAAGAGAAGCCTGCCTGTCGTGCCAGACTCTCCGTGAGCTGATACACACCGTCGCTCGGCACCCTGATCTTTGCCCAGCGCCCGGTGGCAAGCACCGAGTTGGCAGCATAGCGCGAGGCAGCACCGCCGGCGGCGGCACCGGCACCACCAACGCGCGTCGTCACAGGCTGGCGGCGCTTCACACCGTTCTTTGCCTTAGCCTCAACCTTCAGCATGAAGCTCACCAACAAGCGGTAACGGCCCTCGCGATAGACGAGCGGACAGAGCGCCACCTCAAGGGTGCCTTTCCGGCGGTCAACCACGATCTGCTGTCTCACCTCGGGCAGCTCGGGCAGCGGCTCGCTGCTCAACGCGTGATAGGCGGCAATGTCTGACGAAGACATGTCGATAAAGTCGGGATACAGCAGTTTTACGGTGTACACCGAGTCGGCATAAGCCGCACCAAGGGGCATGGCACATGTAAACACGGGTAACTGCTCACCTATGGCAACATCCTTTGCGGTGAGGTTAAAAAACCGCTGCGCATGGCTCACAGAGCACATGAGCAACAGCATGAGGAGCACTATGGTTCGGTACAATCGTCTCACTGTCGTTTTTTCTTCTTGTCTGCTTATTTACAATTAAACTCCAGCACCTTGCGGTCTTCAACCCATCCCTCCAGGTGGTCGTCAATGTGTACGGGTCCCACGCCCACGGGTGTGCCTGTATAGATGATGTCGCCTGTCTTCAGGGTGAAAAACTGTGATATGTAGCTCACAATGTGGTCGATGGAGAAGATCATGTCGGAGGTGCGGCCCTCCTGCACGGTCTGGCCGTTGATGTCGAGATGGAAGTGCATGGCTTGCACATCACGAAATTTCTCCTTGCTCACCCACTCGCCCAGCGCGGCAGCGCCATCGAAGCCCTTGCACAGGTCCCAAGGCTGTCCTGCCTCGCGAAGCTTCTTCTGCAGCTCGCGGGCGGTGAAGTCGATGCCCACGGTCACAGCATCATAATATCTGTGTGCGAAGCGCTCAGGCACGGTCTTGCCCAGCTTGCAGATGCGCACAACAAGCTCTGCCTCATAGTCGATCTGTCCCAGGTGGTCAGGTATGAAGAAGGGCTTGCGGTCCTTCAGCAACGCCGAGTCGGCCTTGGTAAAAATGACGGGAGTCTCTGGTTTATATAACGTTCCGTCCAGCTCATTATTGTGCTGAGCGTAATTCATTCCAACTGCAAATATCTTCATTTTCTCTCTTCTCTTTTTGTTTGTATGTCACTGATGCTCACAAAGGTACTTCATTTTTCCGATATCTGCAAGAAAGCGGCGCGTTTTTGCACAAACAGCCTTGTTCAACGTAAAGGCAAGAGAGAAAAGAGGAAGGCAGGAAAGAAGCAGGAAAGAGAACGGAAGATGAATGAAAAAGGGCGCAAAAACAGGAGGTAAGGCAGGATAAAAAGAAAAGATGGAAGACTGAGAGAAACTTGAAGATGCAGGAGAGAGGAGAAAAGATGCAGGAGAGAAAAGAAGAAATGCAGGAGAGAAAAGAAAATGTGCAGGAGAGAAAAGAAAATGTGCAGCAAAAAACAAAAAAAATATACCCTTTCGGGTGCAATATAAATTATTTTTCTTATATTTGCACCCGAAAGGGTATAATTATTTTAAACGTCTACCTTTAAAAAAGTTTACAGCTATGGACATGTCTTTATCTTCTTTTGTTAAAGAGCGCCGCAAGCAGCTCAACCTGACGCAAACCGATCTGGCAGAGAAATCGGGCGTCGGACTGCGGTTTGTGCGCGAGCTTGAGCAAGGCAAGCAGACCTTGCGCATGGACAAGATCAACCAGGTGCTGGCCTTGTTCGGACATGAGGTGGGAGCGGTGCCTGCCGCCTCGCTACGCCAATAAACCAACAACCCGCTTAACGTCTGTTGACAAGATGAAAAGAGCAAAGATTTTTATGTATGACCGCTATGCCGGCCTGCTGACTGAAGACGAGAACGGCTTCACCTTTGCCTACGACACCGCTTACATGGAGCAAGAGGGTGCCGAAGCGATAAGCCTTACCATGCCTCTGCGCGAGGAGCCTTATAAGGACAAAGTGCTGTTTCCTTTCTTCGACGGTCTTATTCCTGAAGGATGGCTGTTGGGCATAGCCGAACGCAGCTGGAAGATAAACCAGCGCGACCGCATGTCGCTATTGTTGGCGTGCTGCAAAGATTGCATCGGCGCGGTGAGCGTTGTTCCTTACGAAGAAGACAACAACCCTTAAAAAACGACAACTATGGAAAAATGTCTCTACTGCTATAAGCCCTTAAAACCGGGACAGACCGACTTTCACCCTGCCTGTGCCCGAAAACTTTTTGGAAAGAAAGAAGCACCTGTGCTACCTTACACACGGTCAGAGATTGCAGACCTCGCCAAACAGGTTATAAGAGCACAGACCACGCTCACTGGTGTGCAAGCCAAGCTGTCGCTTGACATCAACCCTGGCGGACGAAACGAGCCTTCGCGCTTCACAATCGTCGGTCTGTGGGGACGCTTCATCCTCAAGCCCCAGACCGAGGTCTACCGCTCGCTGCCAGAGCTGGAGGACATCACCATGCACATGGCCGAGGCAGCAAAGATAGCTGTTGTGCCCCACTCGCTCATACGCTTTGCCGACGGCGAGCTGTGCTACATCACACGCCGCATAGACCGCGAAGCCGACGGACGGAAGATCGCCATGGAAGACATGTGCCAGCTGTCGGAACGCCTTACTGAGTATAAGTATAAAGGCTCTTACGAACAGGTGGCAAAGCTGATAAAAAAATATTCGGCCATGCCACAACTGGACCTTGTCAACTTCTGGGAGGTGGTGATCTTCTCGTGGATCACGGGCAATGCCGACATGCACCTTAAAAACTTCTCGCTCTATAACACCTCCCTCGGCCACTGTCTCACCCCTGCCTACGACCTGCTGTCAACAGCCATCGTCATGCCTGAAGACAAGGAAGAGTTGGCGTTGACGCTCAACGGCAAAAAGAGCCGCATCGTGCGTCGCGACTTTGAGAAAGCCATCCTCGGCTCTGGCATAAGCGAAAAGGTTGTTGAAAACATTGCGAAGAAGTTTCGCAAAGCGCTCATCAAATGGCTTGACCTCATTGACCAATCGTTTCTTCCCGACGATTTCAAGAAACAATATAAACGGTTGGTCATCAAGCACATGGTGCTGCTAAGATAAAACTTTTTCAACGATAGCTGTGCTTACACACATAACAATGATTGCCTAAAAATATACCCTTTCGGGTGTAGCACAAGAACATTCGCTTATATTTACACCCGAAAGGGTATAATCTTATAATAACTTTTAAGAAATTAACGAACTGTATAAACGGAAAAAGGGAGAACCGACAATCGCGTCGTCTCTCCCCCATCACAATCCTTTGTGGTTTTACCACCCTGCAAATCAATCTATATATGCTGTAATCCTTTTGACAATCCTTTTGCTTTACCTAAACCAATTTAAACTAAATCCCTATCTTTCCTAACTACGATTCTTTCTATTATTTACCCAATTATCATATCATCAATATAAAATCATTACCTTTAAAAACTAATTATCACGCTTTCTAATTAGCTAAATCTTAAACTTTTACGCTTTACTTAATTTTTTCCTTTTGACATTGCAAAGGTATGAACTTTCTCACACACTTCATTAAAAAAAGATGCGAAAACATGCAATATTGCTGTGCAAACGTTTGACTGCATAGCCTTTCGGCGTATTTAAGGGCGATGTTGAGAACGCCTATAATATAATAAGGTGGTGGGAACGCCTATAATATAATAAGGTGTAGGGAACGCCTATAATATAATAAGGTGGTAGTTGACGAGTTCTTGCCTAAGCAAGAACTTGTCAATCAAACATGCAGCGAGGATTCATCAAGGCGGGTGAGCGCCAGTCGATGCCGCGGTCAGAGAGCGCGTCGGAGAGACGACTCCAGTAGGCATGACAGAAGCCCATGGAGCGCGGCGTGTCCTTGAGATGCGAGAGAGCCTCGCGCTCGGCATCGTCGATGACCTCCTCAAACCGTGCTGTCCATTCCACAGGGTCGTCCTTCATGTGCCCCTCCTGCTCTATCAGGTCGAGCTTTCCACTGTCGGCATACTGTATGTTGCGGTCCACACGGGCGAGCTTCTCCATGAAATGGTCGGTGGAGCTGAGGTCGTGACCCGTGTCACACTCAATGATGTGCAGCAGATGGATGATAAAATTTATGAGTTCTGACCTCAGGCGCGGGTGACCAAAGAGCGATTCTTCCATGCGCTCGGCAGCCCAATAGAGGGTGTCGGTGACATTGCCGTAGCCCGTCACCTTCTCCAACTCGCGACCATACTTGAGCATGGTGCGACACAACCCGGCGTTCTGCCATGTGGGACCGCCGATCTGCTTGGCGTTCTCCTCTGCCACGAGCACCGCTCCACACACCACGTCGGTGTAAAGGTCTATAACATCGTCCTTGCCTTCAAACGGCGTCACCTCAGTCTTGGCGAGGGCCGCCTCATACTCTTTACGAACTTTCGATTTCATTGTTTCTTGGTTTTTATTTTCTCGGTTTTTAAAGATAACAAACGGGGGCATGAGGTGAAACATCACGGCTGCAGTGGTTGCCGAAACAAGCTGCAAAGACGAGCGAAAAAGCAAACGCTAAAACTGCATATTTATTCATTTTGACCCCCTTTTTTAGTGGCGTTTTAAAAGTGCCCAACTTACGATTTGAAAGTGCCCATTTGACGTCCTCAAAGAGGCTCTTTGACGAGCTCATTAAGGCCCTTTGACAGCCTCAAAGAGGCCCTTTGACAAAACCGCCCCTATTTTAAGAGTTGTTAACAAAAATAATAAGTTCAAACCGCCATATTTTTGAAAATAGAAAGCAAAACCCCTGTTTTTGCTTACAACCGCCATTTTGGATATTTATTCATTTCCCCTCCCGTTTTTGCATATTTATTCATTTTCGCTTGATGCAAAGATCAACATTTACATCGCGATTTTTTATATTTACATCGCGATTCGCGCTCGTTGTTTTTTAAACATCAACTGAACGCTTGCTTGAGATACAAGCAAAACCAATCAATAGGTAAACACCTCACACTGCAAGTTGTCAAAGCGTCGTGCCTTGAGGTCCTCGGGGCGTATGAGGAGGTAGAGGGAGCCACAGTCGAAGAAGTGGAGACCCCAGCGGTCGTCCTCCTCGACCTGCAGCAAGGCGATATGTCCGGGATAGCTGTCGCTCACCTCGTCCTGGTAAGGAATGGAGAGGAGGGCGTGGGTCTCGGATGTCTCCACACCTTCATAAAAGGTTATCTCCTCGGCAGGGCGGAATATGCTCTCGCCCGTGTCCTCCCAGTGCAGGTCATAAGGCTGCACGTCGTCGGGCACGTCCTCTACATAGATCACGCGCACCATGTCGCCCACGGGGCCGTGCAAGGGAATCTCAATGGGTGAACTGTCGCCAAGAAAATAGTCGATGGCAGCGAAGAAATAGAGCATGCCCTTGCGGGGCAGCAGTCCTTCTTTGTCGAAGGGCGCCACGTCCTCCATCCTTATCTGGCAGATAAAGGTCAGCGGCTCGGGGTAGTCTTCGCCATGTTCAATGATGACGTTGCCGTGGATGTCACGTTTCGGCATGCCGTTGCTGCCCATGACCACCTGCGTGTCGTCTACCATGACATAGGGGTAAGGCACGTCTTCGGGCAGGTCGGGGGCTCCCCACCAGTGGCTTCGTCCCACGAGGTTCTCAGTGGTGGGGTTTGTTATGATACTGATGCTTTGCATATTTTTTCTCCTTTTTATTGTTATTATTTTTTACTTTTTTCCTTCTTTCATGCTTCTTGCGGGAGGCTAAAGACACCGCTTGCTTGCGAGGGGGTTAAAGACAATAGAGACAATAGGGACAATTTTTTATTTTGCCCAAAACCAACATATCGCTCAAAGGCAACATCTCGCTCAAAGACAACATCTCGCTCAAGAACAATATTTTTGCTTAAAAGCAACATGACCACAATTTAAAATAAGCACGTTTTTTGCGCCAAGAATTGTCTCTATTGTCTCTATTGTCTTTAAAAACACCGCTTGCAGGCAGTTGAAAAACAACGTTTGCTTGCGAGGGGGTTAAAGACAATAGAGACAATAGGGACAATTTTTTATTTTGCTCAAAGACAACATCTCGCTCAAGAACGACATCTCGCTCAAGAACAATATTTTTGCTTAAAAGCAACATGACCACAATTTCAAATAAGCACGTTTTTTGCGCCAAGAATTGTCTCTATTGTCTTTAAAAAAGTCTTTAAAACCACCGTTTGCAGGCAGTCAGCAACAACAAGCATTGTTTTTGTCTTTAGCAACGGACGCGAAGCGCGGTGCAAGCCGCCCCCTAATCTTCTTCAATCTCCTCCTCTGGCGGCCAGATGTCGAGCAAAATTTCGAGGGCAAGCTCGTTGCCGGCCTCGGCAGCGGTCATGAGGAAGTCGTAGAGACGTTCATAGTCGAGCATCAGGTCGGCGTCGGGGTTGGCAAAATAAGCCTGGTGTATCCACCCCCACGACTCCTCATCGTCGGGTGTGAGAGCCCCTGCATCTATCGCCTCCTCCAACATCATGACGAACAGTCCGTTGCGGGTTATGCGCATCGTGGACCAGTCGTTGGAGGAAGCGAGCACAGCATCGGCCACCAGAGCGGGCTTGTAGCCCTCGTTAGCGGCAGCATGGAGCAGGTCCATGACCTGTTGTTCCTGCGGCAGCGTGTCGTGGTCGCCGTTCTCATGGCGCTCCGCCACGAGGTCAAGCACGGAGCACGCAAGCCTGTAATGGTCGTTTGTTGTCGTTTCAGTTGTCATAGTTGGGATTTTTTAAGACATCGTTTCTATAACATGCACCTTTCAATAGCCATAATTTCTCAAGAACTCCTCCGCCATGGGGTCGCCATCGTTGGCGGCCTGACGCATAAATTTCAGTCCGCCCGTGCGGTCAACCCTTCCGCCACGGCCCTCATAGAGCATATAGCCATAGAGCGCATCAGCAATGTGGAACGACGAGGAGGTCACCTTCTCAAGCATCGACCGTGCACGGCTGTCAGCAATCGACGTGTTCTTTTGCAGCAACAGATGAGCAAGATTGGTCAACGCCTGAGCATAGCTCTGCGTTATCATGCCTTTGTAATAACTGTCGGCTTCATATTGTTCTTTGTATGCCTCATAATATTTCAGAGCCAACACTCTGTTCTCGCGTCCATATTCGGAATAATAGTGCATGTTGCCGAGCCTGTAGAGAGGCATGCCGTTGCAATGGTCTTTACATTTCTCCAGCCACGAGTAGGCTTCGTCATAGTCGGCATTGACCACCTCGCCCTCAAGCAGAAAGAGAGCTGTGCGATACATTGCCATGTAGAAGCCCTCTTTGGCAGCGAGCAAGTTATACTTGTAAGCCTGTCTGCCATACCACGCACAGTCGCGGTAGCGGTGGAACGTGTTGACCTCGGCATCTTCATAATAGGTGAAGAAATCGCTGAAGAGGGTTGCCAGCCACATGTAGGCGTCGTTTCTGTAAGGCTCAAAGTCGTAGCTAAGGTCTACCACGAGCGGATGAGCCTGGCGCAGACGATAGAAGGGGCAGTCGAGGTCGTCGTTACCGTCGCCGTCTTCATAATAGATATAGGCGAGATACACCTGCATGTCTTCCTGGCATGACAGCTCGTCGGGGTCGTCTTCGGTCTCAAGGAGGCAGCGTCTGGTCAGCTCACGCGCCGTCTCATAGTCCTCATTGTTGATAAGTTCATAAACCATAGCCTCAACATCATACTCGTCGGAAGAGAAATTCTCTTCCACGCAGAGCCTCATGTTGTCGAGCATAAACTGTACCTTGCAGTCGCGCTCCAGCGTGGGGTTCAGCTCCTTGATCTTGTCCATGGCCCTCTGTTCGCCAGCCTCATGGGCCTTGAGGAGCCATTCGTTTGCCGTGTCCATGTCGCGTGTGCAGCCCGTGCCGTCGGCATAGCGTGTGCCGACGATATACATGCAGTTGGCGTTGCCCTGCTCGGCACCCTTGGTGTAAGCAGCGAGGGCGTCGCTGTAGAAGCCCTGCTCGTCGAGGGCGGTGCCTTTGCCATACCACGCCGCCACCAAGCCCTTCGTGGCAGCCACATCAAACCACAGCGCCGCCTTCTTCACGTCGCGCTCTTGGCCGTCGAAGCCCTTCATGTAAGCCCATGCGCGATTGTTAATCTCGTCGAGAGTCATGTTCTTCGACTGTTCGCGCACCTCGTCCTCGGGGAAGAACTCGGCAAGGCGCTCTGCGCCACGTTTGTCGCCAGCATCGTGCGCCATCTTCAGGTAGAGGCGTGCGCCACTGTCGTCCTTGGGCCATCCGCGCCCGTTGTGCAGGTTGCGGGCGAGGTTCAGCATGGCGGTGGTGCAGTTGAGGTTAGCACCTTTGAGATAAAATTCGTTTGCCTTGTCGCTCTTGCCCTCTTGGTCATAGCACCATCCCAGGTTACAGCAAGCCGCACCGTCGCCACGGTCGGCGGCAGCACGCAGGCACCGCTTGGCAAGCTCCAGATTTTTGGTGAAGCCGTTGCCGCCCGTCATCCAGTAGTAGCCGCGGTTTGACATGTCGATCGTGCTCATGCCCTTCCACTCTTCTTCCTTCACCGGTCCGAACCAGTCGGCCATGAGCTGCTGCGTGTCGTTATAGTTTTTGTCGGCACACGTCTTCAGCAGGGTGTAACACTGGTGGAGCACTGGCGGATTGGTTTCCGACTCATCATGATAGATATGTGCAAGGGTGCGACAGGCACTAAGGTTCAGCAGCTTGGCGCTCTTCTCTATCCATCTTCTGCCCTCGGCCTTGTCTTGGGTGCATCCATAGCCTGTGTTGTAGAAGAATCCAAGGTTGTTCATGGCCTGCGAGTTGCCTTTCAGGGCAGCATGACGGGTCACCTCAAAGCAGCGTGTCTCGTTCTTTGCGGTGCCCCACTCATAATAATAGCAGATGGAAAGGTTGAAGAACGTGTTGACATCGGGATCCTTGCTCCACGCTTGCTCGTAGAGCGTCACGGCAGCAGCATAGCGCTTGGCAGAATACTCCTGCGTGGCTTCGTCATATAGCCGGATGGCAGCGTCGTGATCCGACTCGGTTTCTCTTTTTAAAAAATCGAATAGGCCCATGGTGTTGTTTTTTTTGTTTTATTTTTCTTAATAGACTGGGTTTTATTGTTTCACATATGCATAATAGACACATTTTCAGGCGTTTATCATCTCAAGCAAGCGTCGCCGCGCTCGACTTTGTCGCTTGCCAGAGCAAGAAGGCGGCGACGCTTGCTTGAGATAATTTTCATAGTTTAAAATGCGAAAGTTCAGTTTTTTACAAAAATAAGGAGAAAAAGCCTATGATGTGGCGTTCTGAATGTTAAATAAAAGTAAATATTTTGACTTTCGACATTTAAACCGTACTTTTGCCGTCTAATTGCCGACATTTTCAAAAATGACCACTAACCGACAGACAGCACAGCACATGTGTGTCAACTTTAAAAACTTACAAACGTGAAATATATGAAATTAAAGAACAAATTGCATAGCCTCGCGCTCACCACCCTGACGCTACTGATGCTCAGCGCCGCTACGGTGATGATGGCACAGACGCCTGCCGACTGGAAGAAGCTGAAGGGCAACGTGACGATGTATCTGGCCAACGACCTCGGACGCAACGGCTATTACGACCAGAAGCCGATAGCCGAACTGATGGGACACATGGGTGAGACGCTGAAGCCGAAATGTGTCATCGCCGCAGGCGATGTGCACCATTTCAACGGCATACAGTCGGTCAACGACCCGCTGTGGATGACCAACTATGAGCTGATCTACTCGCACCCCGAGCTGATGATCAACTGGTTCCCCGTGTGCGGCAACCACGAGTATCGCGGCAACACACAGGCGGTGATCGACTACTCGAAGGTGAGCCGCCGATGGATGATGCCGTCACGCTATTATTATAAGGTGGTGTCGTCGAAAGGCACAACGGTGAGGGTGGTGTTCATCGACACCACGCCGCTCATACAGCGTTACCGCAACAACCCTGAGGTCTATCCCGACGCAAGAATGCAGAACATGGAGGCGCAGCTGCAATGGCTCGACGCCACGCTGCGCGACGCGAAGGAAGACTGGGTCATCGTCGTGGGTCACCACCCCATCTACGCGCAGACGGAGAAGAACACCGTGGAGCAGGAAGACCTGCGACGCTGTCTGCTGCCCGTGCTGCAACGCTACCACAACGTGAGCATCTATGCCTGTGGCCACATACACGACTTCCAGCACATCAAGATGCAGGGCGACGACATCGACTATGTAGTCAACTCGGCCGGCGCTCTTGCCCGCGACGTGAAACCCATTGACGGAACGGTGTTCTGTAGCGAAAAGACGGGCTTCTCGGTCATCGCTGCCGACAAGAAGCAGCTCTCCCTCTACATGATAGACAAAGAGGGCAACGTGCTTCACACGGTCAGCAAGAATAAACAATAAGAAAATTGAACTTTCACAGACTTTATTATTTACGTCGCGCTACGCGCTCGTTTGTTTTTGAACATTCTTGCGCTCCATAGGTGCTCAGGCGCTTCGCGGAATTATTATCATTAATGACCCATTAATTGTCTTTAATATGCGCTTCGCGCAGAAATTTATGGATTATTAATTTAAAATCAATAAGCGCGTAGCGCGATATATTAATGGAAATTAATGTTCAATTAATGATAATTAATGTTTAAAAAGCGCGAAGCGCGATATATTAATGGGAATTAATGTTCAATTAATGATAATTAATGTTTAAAAAAGCGCGAAGCGCAAATAAACAATAAGGTGTTGATTTTATAGTTCAATTTAGTAAAAAAGAAAAAAAGGAAGAAAAAACAGCATAATGAATATTAAAACCCTGACGGTGGCTCTCGTCACAGCCATGACAGCAACGGCCGCGACGGCCGGCAACATCATCGGCGTGGTGAAAGACAAGGCCACCGGCGAACCGCTCATCGGCACGGTCGTGTCGGTGAAGGAGCTGAAAGACATGTGGGCAACAACGGGCCTGGACGGATCGTTCACGCTCAACAAGATGCCCGACGAGGGACGATTCACCCTCGTCATCAAGTATATGGCCTACAAGACAGTGGAGGTGTCGGTAGACGTGAAAGACGGCAAACGCCTCAACATACCGCTCGAAGAAGACACGAAGACGCTCGGAGAGGTAGTCATCAAAGGACGACAGGAGAACCGCACCGACAGAAGCGCACTGCTGCAAGAGAAGAACGCAACAAGTGTGCTTAACGTCATGAGCGCACAGACCATACAGCTCTCGCCCGACATGAACGTGGCGGGCGTGCTGCAGCGTGTCTCGGGCGTGACCATGGAGAAGGATGCGACGGGAGAGGCGTCATACGCCATACTGCGAGGCATGGACAAACGCTACAACTACACGCTGGTGAACGGCGTGAAGATTCCAAGCCCCGACGACAAGAACCGTTACATACCGCTAAACATCTTCCCCAGCGACCTCATGGACCGTCTGGTGGTGGCCAAGTCGCTCACTGCCGACATGGAGGGCGATGCTGCCGGCGGTGTCGTCGACATGGTCATGAAGGACGCCCCAAGCCGACGCATGCTGCAAGCCAACGCATCGGTGGGTCTGACCGACTATTTCATGCACTCGGACCGACAGTATCTGTCATCTGACCGCTCCGACATAACACGCAAGGCACCCTACGAGGCTTTCGGACCCAGCTATAAAGCTACGGCCGACAATTTCGCCGACGGACTGACGCGCATAGCGGCCCACTCGATACCGGCACCCAACTTCAGCGCGGGCATAGCGGCGGGCAACCGCTTCTGGAACGACCGGCTGGGCATCATGGTGGCGGGTAGCGTGCAAAACAACTTCCGCGGAACGGAACGAACATACAACACCATGAGCATGGCATCGGGAGAACAGGCCATGTTTGTGAGAGCCATGCAGCACCGCTTCTATTCTATACACGACCTAACGTCGGGCTTACATGCCAAGTTTGACCTACAGACAGGCGACCACAAGCTCGAGTGGTACAACATGTTCATAAGGCAGAACTCGCGAAACACACGTCTCACGAGCGCAATAACGACCGAGTATATCACGGCTGACGACTATACACAGAACGACGAGACGCGCTCCTTTGAGCAGACGCAGACGGTGCTCGCCACACACCTCAAAGGCACGCACCGTCTGGGAGAAAACCTCACCGTCGACTGGGCGGGCATCTTCTCTGAAGCACGCGAGAAAGACCCCGACCGCACATATCTGACGCTCACCAGCAGCGTGGCAAACGCCGAGGGACAGAGCATGTGGGCAAGCGACAAGACGCTGCTCAAGACGCAACCCATGGACATGGAACGCCGATACCAGCACAACAGCGACAAGGACCTGGCGGGATATGTGAACATAACTTATGCCACGCAGCTGTTTGGGTCCGACATCAAGTGGAAGGCGGGAGCACAGTATCGCCGCAAGAAGCGCGAAAACAGATACTTCTCGTACCAGTTTGACCCGTCGGACATATCGCAGAAGTTGCCTGGCAACGGCTTCGACGTGTACGACGACATCAGCTGGAAATGTACCACCCCCTACTCGCAAGCATCGCAGCTCAACTACAACTCGAAGGAGCACATCGGGGGAACATACGCCATGTTCACCATGAAGAACCGCTACGGCGAGCTGTATGCGGGCATAAGAGCGGAGCACACGAACCAGATCTACACCATGCTGCAGAAGTTTCGCAACATGGGGCAGGTGGGCGAACAGAGCTACTGGGACTGGCTGCCGTCGGCATCGTTCAAGTGGACACCGACGAAGAACATGAACCTGCGTCTCTCCTACTATCGTTCGATCAACAGGCCAGGCTTCTACGAGATCGTGCCTTACCAGATCATGGGCGAGGAATATACCGAGTGTGGAAACCCGGCGTTACGACGGGCACGCATCGACAACGTGGACCTGAGATGGGAGTGGTTCCCCTCGCCGTCGGAACAGGTGCTCGCGGGCGTGTTCTACAAGTATCTGCGCGACCCTATAGAGCAGGTGTTCGTGACGTCCGACTCGAAGATGGTGACAGGCTCCAACACCTATTACCAGCCGCAAAACCTCGGCAACGCCAAGAACATGGGCTTCGAGGTTGACGTGGTGAAGTTTATCCGACATTTCGGCCTGAAAGCCAACTACACCTACACCCACTCGTCGATAACCACAAGCAAGCGACAGTATAAGCCGGGCAGTGCCGAGTTTGAGCAGGGTGTGAAGCAGACACGACCGCTCGTTAACCAGGCTCCACACACCGCCAACCTGTCGCTGCTCTACCGTGGCACCACCTACGGATGGAACGCGCAGCTCGCCGCCTCATACACGGGCACCCGCCTGGCCATCGTGTCGCCATTCAAGGATGCCGACCAGTGGGACAAGGGCACCTTCGGCCTCGACCTCAGTGCCGAGAAGCGATTCGCCTGCGGCCTCAGCATCTTCCTTAAAGCCAACAACCTCACCGACACGAAGCGCGAACGCTACATCAAGACGGTGAACGAGAGTAACCTGCAGTATGAGGGTCAGAAGACCGACCGCACCGTCGTGGGAACCTACCACTATGGGCGGACACTGCTCATCGGAATAAGGTATAGCCTCTAAAAAAACAAGACATCATGAACAAAACCATAACCCGCCTTGCCATAATAGCAGCAACGGCAATGCTCGCCACAGCGTGCGAGACAAACAACATAAACCCCTACGACTATGCCGGCCCCGACAGCGGCGCTGGCACAGAACAAGGATCGGCCGACGTGGTGAACACGGCGTTGGCGCAATATCCCAAAGGCTCCATCGTCTGGACACACGACACCACGCTCACAGAGAGCGTGGAGATAGCGGAAGGGGCGTCGCTCTACATCGAGCCGGGCGTCACCGTGACGTGCAGGGCCGACGTGCAGGTGCCCGTAGAGCTGGTGGTGCTCGGCAACCTCTACTGCATGGGCACGGCAGAAAAGCCCGTGGTCTTCACCTCTGACCAGAAGAAGCCGGCATCATGGGGCGGCATAGTGTGCGGTTACAACTCACAGGAGGTGGTGCTCGCACATGTGGACCTCGCCTATGCAGGAGCAACGCCCACCGAGTCGTCGCCGTCATTCCAGAACAAGCTCTACAAGACCACCATCGACGGTGGTCTGCCGGCCTTCCATTTCTGCAACACAAACGGCAGACTCGCCATGGTGGGATGCTTCATGCACGACAACTATAACGACCAGACCTACTTCAGCGGCGGACAGGGCGTGATCTACGACAACATCATGGCTGACAACGGCAACGCCGCCGACGGCGGAGAGGGCATAAACATAAAGGCCGGATGCAAGATGGATGTGGCGAACAACGTTCTCTACAACATCTGCACAAACGGATTCAAGCTCTCAAACCAAGGCAACAGCGAGACGGTGCCTCTCTCTCAGGTTGTGGCATACAACAACACCATCGTCAACTGCGGATGGCGACGCTCAAAAAACAAGAAGGGCGGCAGCGTGTGGATAGAGAAGGCGATAGCTCCCGTGTTTGTGGGTAACCTGATCTACGACTGCCGATTCGGCATGAAGCAGCCGACAAAGAACGGGGCCGACATTGCACACTCTACCATAGCACCCAACTATTATTTCGCTTCTACAGAAACAGGCGTAGAGCAGATGGGCCGCGATGCTGCCATGGCGGTGTGGAGCGACCTCGACATAAAGAGTGGTGCACCGGGCGACAAGGACCCGCTATTCACCGCATTCGCGCAAAACCCGAAGATGAACATCAACTGCGAGGTCGACGACACCGAAAAGGGTGCTCCCCTGCCCTTCGACCGCTCTTGGTCGTTCCGTCTGAAGGCCGGCAGCCCAGCTCTCACAGGAGCACCCGTCGACGTTCAGCAAGTCTTCCCCAAAGGTCTCGCCTTCATCGGCATGAAAAAGGTGATCTTCAACAACACCAACGAGGACCAAGACTACCGCTTCTGCGCTCCTGCACCAACAGAAAGGTTTGGAGCGGAACTGTAGGCAGAGGGGATCTTCTGAAAAAGGGCCTTTTGAAGGACAAGAGCTTTTTGAAGGACAAGAGCTTTTTGAAGAATAAGGGCTTTCAAAAAAGAAAATCTTTTAAAAAAGTACAGCAGCACATGCAGAAAAAGCTATTCTTTCTTGCATTTGCTGCTGTTTTTTTGTACCTTTGTATAAGATAAGCTGCACCTCGGCAAAGCGTTCAAGCAAGCTTGACGCTCTGCTCTCGGTTTGCATTATCTTTGCATAAGATAAAAACCACTGACATTCAACCGTGTTGGGAGCTAACAATCAACTTTTTACCGTATGGACCATTATGGACTTGTTTTGTGTTTCACCTTTTCGTAATTTTGCAAAAGTGTTAATAACGTTTTGTAAAATCTAATATTTATTATTATGAAACAAGTTATGAAAAAAGCGTCTTTTATTGCATCTGTCTGCATGGCTGTGCTCTGCTGCATGTCGTGCGGAGGAAGCGATGACCCCGTATCGCCTGTAACCCCTCCCGTTACCCCCGACAAGCCGTCGGCTAAGATGCCTATAAGCATAAGCACCAACATAACACGCGCCACGGAGACAGCGTTTGAGAGCGGCGACAAGGTGGGCCTGTTTGTTGTGAACCGAAACACCGACGGATCGGCTGCAAGCCTCAACACATCGGGCAACTATGTGGACAACATGCTCTACACCTACACCAACGTGTGGACACCTGCCACGGAAATCTACTGGAAGGACGAAAAGACGCATGCCGACTTCTATCTCTATTACCCCTACCGCCAACAGGTGGAGAGCGTTACGGCTATGCCCTTCAGCACCAAGGCAAACCAGAGCACCGAGGCCGACTATAAGGCTGGCGACCTGCTCATTGGTTCTACGCTCGATGCCGCTCCATCAAGCGAGGCCGTGCGCATTGAGGCCAAGCACATCATGAGCCGGGTAGACATTCGCCTCAAGCCAGGCGCTGGCTTCACGGAGAGCACGCTGGCTGCCGCTAACGTGAAGGTGAGCCTGAACAACATCAAGACATCAGCCACCGTTGACCTCGCCACAGCCACAGCCACGGCCACAGGACAGGCATCTGCCATCACACCCTACAACGATGGCTCGGCCTACCACGCCATCATCGTGCCGCAGCAGGTGGCACAGTGTAACCTCATCACCGTGAACGTGAATGGGCGCGACTTCAATCTGCCCAAGGCCTTCACCTTCCAGAGCGGCAAACGCCACACCTTCACCGTGACGCTCGACAAGACCAGCAGCGGCGTGAACGTGACCATCGGTGCATGGGAGAACGATGGCAACGACAACGGAGGATCGGCTATTTAAGTGAAGAGTGAAGAGTGAAGAGGGAAGAGGGAAGAAATAGAAATAAAAAAGGTATTGTCCGTTAACTTCCATCCGCCGCAGGCGGATTAACTTCCATTACCTTCCAATAATTTCCTTTAGGTATTGTCCGTTAACTTCCATCCGCCACAGGCGGATTAACTTCCTTTACCTTCCGATAACTTCCTTTATTATACACAAACCCAAATGGCTATTTTATGAACAAGAATCACAAAAACACAATAATATATCTGGCTGCTATGGTTGTTACCTTGCTGCTTGGCGCCTGCTCAGACGACATGTTTGAAGAGGGGGGACAACAGCACGGCGATGACCGTATACAGCTCTCTGGCGACATCGACCAGCTGGCAGTGACGCGCGTCAACGACAACGGCTTCTGCAACGGCGACGTAATGGGCGTGTACATTGTCGATTATGACGGCGGCACACCCGGCACGCTGAAGGCCAGCGGCAACCGTGGCGACAACGTGCGCCACACGTTCGACGAGCCTAACTATAGGTGGAACTCGGCCTACGACCTCTACTGGAAAGACAAGCACACCCACATCGACGTGTACGGATATTATCCGTTTGCCGACCCCGAGAGCGTGGACGACTATCAGTTTGAGGTGAAGCGCGACCAGAGCAAGCCCTCTGAGAACGGCGAGATGGGCGGCTACGAGGCCAGCGACTTCCTGTGGGGAAAGGTGGCTGACGTGGCTCCTACCACCAGTGTGATACGTCTGCCCATGAAGCACCGCATGTCGAACGCCTGTGTGACGCTCGTTGAGGGCAGCGGCTTTGCTGACGGCGAATGGGCAAGCACCGAGAAGATTGTGCTCACCGCCAACGTGGCACGCAAGGCAAGCATAAACATGGCCGACGGAACTGTAAAGACTGTTGGCAGCGTGGAGAGCACCATGACCATTCCCTCACGCACGGGCGACGAGTGGCGCACCATTGTTGTGCCGCAGACCGTTCAGGCTGGTACAACGCTCTTCAGCATAACCATAGGCGGCGTACCGTACAAGTTTGCGAAGAACGAGAACCTTGAATATGTGGCTGGCAAGATGATGAAGTTCGGCATCCGCGTCGACAAGAAAGCGGGTAGCGGACAATACCAGCTCACGCTCATCAGCGAGAGCATCACACCGTGGGAGAACGACCTCGTGAGCCATAACGCTACGGCAAAGGAGTATGTGGTGATAAACTCGACGGCGGGACATCTGAAGGAGGCCATTGCTGCGGCAAACAAGGACTATACACAGGTTAAGAATTTGAAAGTTACAGGCGAGATTAATGCACAGGATTTTTATTTTATGAGAGATTCTATGGAAAATCTTTGTGCATTAAACTTGAAAGAGGTGACTATTAGAGGTGGTGAACAAACACTGACGGGAGGTCGTGCTGGTAATTATCCGTATAATGACTACGAAATGCCATATGAGGCACTACGTGGTATGAAATCATTAAGTATGATAGTTCTGCCAGACAAGCTAACAAAAATAGGAATTGCAGCATTTGCAGATGATCAAAATCTAACAGGCTCTCTTATAATCCCAGAAGGAGTTACAGAAATAGAAATTGGAGCATTCTTTGATTGCCGTTCTATGAATGGTTCCATATCACTACCAAGTACACTAAAATATATTGGACGAGGTGTTGAAAAATGGTGGTATGGAGGGACTTTCACATATTGTGGTTTCAATAGTGAACTCATACTTCCTAATAATTTGGAATGTATAGCTGGAGGCAATACATTTGCTAATTGTGAAGGACTTTATGGTGAGTTAAGATTGCCAGAAAAATTAACGGAGATTTCAGATGGCGCATTTGCATATTGTAAAAATTTCACAGGAAGTATTACTATCCCGCAAGGAGTACATAAAATTCCGAATGTGGCTTTTGCATGTTGTCACAATTTGAACGGGACTTTGACACTCCATGATGGAATAACAAGTATTGGTGAATCTGCATTTAGTGAAACAGGACTCAAAGGTGAACTTAAATTGCCAAAGAATTTAACTGTCATTTCGCAAAATGCATTTAACCAATGTGATTTCTCTGGTGAATTAGTTCTCCCTAAATCCATACGTTCTATTGGCAATACTGCTTTTAGAGATAATTGGCGTCTTATGGGAATTGTTGAATTTCCTGAAGGAATGCAATCTATAGGGGAATATGCTTTCTCTAATTGCAGGATGCTTGAAGGTTTGGTCTTTCCAGAATCTTTGGAGTCGGTACGCAATAATGCTTTCGAGGGATGTTATGGTATAGGCAGCATTGTTTGTAGAAGTGAAATGCCGGCCCATCTGTTCAACAGCGTTTTTGATGGCGTGGCCAAGGACAATTTCACTCTTGAAGTTCCAGAATCCGCCATTGCTCAGTATCAATCTGCTAATGGATGGAAAGATTTCAAGCGCATTGCCGCCCACCACGAACTTGTATGTCGTCCGTCAGTAGCTTGCGCCCTTTCCACACAGCACAAGCAGACGTTGGTCATTAACTCTGAGGGCGATTGGGAGGTTGCCAGCAAGCCTGATTGGTGCGAGGTGTCGCCGTCGAGCGGCAACAAGAAGACGGAGGTTACGCTTACCATCAACGCCATGGCCAAGAACGGCTCCAACCGTGAGGGCAAGGTAGTGTTCCGTCTGAAGGACAAGGACTACACGCATGAGTGCAGCGTAAGCCAGTATGGCTACGAGTACGGCGAAGACCAGTGGCTCACCCTGCAGAAAGCCACAAAGGGCAACCGTGGCGGCATAAACATCGTACTGCTGGGCGACGGTTTCAATGCCAAAGACATTGCCGGCAACGATTATCTAAACAAAATAAAGCAGGAGGTGGAGTACTTCTTCGGCATTGAGCCATACAAGACCTACCGCAACTACTTTAATGTGTACACGGCCTTCCCTCTGTCTACGGAGAGCGGCGTAGGCACGGTGAACACCATACGCTACAACCGCTTCAGCACCACGTTCACAGGCGGCGTAGGCCTGAAGGCCGACTACGACGAGATATTCGATTATGTGCTCAACGCTCCCACGGTGACGAAGGACAACCTCAACCAGACGCTCATCATCATGGTGCCTAACTCTACCGACTACGGCGGCATCTGCCAGATGTGGGAGAGCGGTGCAGCCATCGCCTTCTGTCCGCTGAGCACCTACGGCTATCCACTCGACACACGAGGCGTAATCCAGCATGAGGCTGGCGGTCATGGCTTCGGCAAACTGGCAGACGAGTACATCTACCACAATGCCTTCATTGACGCTTGCGGTTGTACTTGCTGCGGACATGTTGATGCAATAAACTGGGCGAAGGGCCTTGGATGGTACGACAATATCTCGCTCACCGGCAAGATGCACAGTGTGGACTGGAGTCACCTCATCTTCGACAAGCGTTACAGCGACATCGTTGACATCTACGAGGGCGGCTTTATGCACAACCGTGGCGTATTCCGCTCGGAACAGAACTCGTGCATGAACAACGACATCCCGTACTACAGCACCATCAGCCGCGAGAGCATAGTGAAGCGCATAAAGCGTTACGCAGGCGAGACCTACTCGTTCGAGGAGTTCGTGAAGAACGACAAGCGCGATGCCGGCACCGTGACACGCAGCGTGGCCTCTGGTGACAAGCGCAACGCGCATACCTACCAGCATGCTCCTGTAATACACAAGAGCAATCCGCTGAAAATGGCAAAGGTGAGAAGACATCACCGCTAAGACATGGTGTGTAATAAAAAAAATTGTGTAATTTTGCATTTACTTACATGAAGAAACATTTTATAAGCAGCATAGCCTTCGTGATGGCCATACTGGGCCTTGCGGCCTGTTCCGACGATGGCGAACAGCAATATAAGGATGCCAGGCACACGCCCATGACATTCACGGTGACGCACCCAAGCCAGACGCGTGCCACAGCAACCGACTTTGAGAACGGCGACCGCATAGGCCTGTATGTGGCACAAGCCGACGCACCGCTGGAGATAGGCGGCAACCTGGTGAACAACGAGGCGCTGACCCACAACGGCAGCAGTTGGACCACCGCACGAACGCTCTATTGGGACGAAGGCACCTATAACGCCTATGCCTACTATCCCTACATGCAGGGTGTGAGCAGCATCGACGACCAGCCCTTCAGTGTGGCCACGGACCAGAGCACGGCCAAGACTGCTACGGCTCTGGGTGGCTACGAGGCCAGCGACCTGCTTTTTGCCACCACCAAGGGCATAAAGGCATCGGCATCGCCAATAAACCTTACGTTCAAGCACATAATGAGCAAGATAAAGATAAGGCTCATTAAGGGCGAGGACTTTGAGGGCGAGATGCCAGCAACAGCAGATGTCTACATCCACAACACCGTGCCGACGGCCACCGTAGACCTTCAGGCAGGCGTGGCAACACGCTATGTCAAAGGCACGCGCCAAACCATAAAGGCGCAACAGGAAGGAGCCTACTCCTACTCGGCCATCGTCGTGCCGCAACGTGTAGAAAACCGCCAGCCGCTTGTTGAGGTGGTAATGAAGGGCGTGAGCTACATGTATGAGAGCAAGTTTGTGTTCAAGCCCGGCGTGGAGCATCTCGTAAACCTCATCATAACCAACAATCCCGACAAGATAAAGATTGAAATTGGCGGCGAGGTTGAAAACTGGAAATAAACAGGTGGCTAACGTTATGCCTTCTTAAGGCTCATAGCAAACCTTCTTGAGGCTTATATCAAGCCTTCTTAAGGCTCATAGCAACCTTCCTGAGGCTTAACGTTTAGCCCCTGTTTAACAGACATTGAATGAAGAAAAGAATTTACATATTGTCAGCCCTTGTGCTGATTCTCTCCATCTGGGCAGTGGCTTTACGGCTGCTGCCCTTTGGAGGTTATAAGAACGTTGCCTCAGAAACGAGCTACGGCGTGAGCGAAGGCATGCAGCTGGTGGAGCAGACCACACCACAGGGCGAACGCCAATGGATGGTGGAGGATGCCGACGGCAACATCCTGTTCCGCATACCGCTGCGCGGATGCCTCTTGGACACGCGCTTCCGCGAGGGCCGTCTGGCGTTCCGCGAGGTGGCAACAGGACGCGAAGGATTCATTGACAGTCATGGCATGGTGACCTTCGAAAATAAGGCTGATGACGTAAAGACAGGAATGGGGGCCGTGCCTGAAGACCGTGCGGCAAGCATGGACAACGCGCAGGGAGAAGCCGCGGGCAACGGGGCAAGCACGCAAGCGAGCACAACGCCATCATTGTCGGCTGCCCACACCGGGGCGCATGGAGGCCAGCCCTTGCCTGCTGCCGACATAAGAAGGATGGCGAAAGGCAGTCCGTTCTACGCCGAGGCAGCAAAAATTTTGAAGGGACATCTCACCGAGACCGATGCCGCGAGCAGACGACAGATCCTCAACTACTGTGAGCATCTGCGCACGGCATACACCTCCAAGGACATCGACTTCCTGCGTCAGGTGTTCAGCGACAACGCCCTGATAATTGTCGGCAACGTGGTGAAGACGTCGAAGGAGACGGGGCGCGTGTCGGCAGACAGCCGCGTGAGCTACGCCCTCCACACCAAGCGCGACTATCTGGCCCGCCTAACCAAGGTGTTTGCTGCAAACAGGCAGGTCGACGTGCGCTTCTCCGACTTCCACATCATGCGACATCCAACGAAAGACGGCATCTATGGCGTTTCCTTGCGCCAACGCTACACAGCGACCGCTATGCCGACGACGGATACCTGTTCCTGCTGTGGGACTTCCGCAACGCCTCCATGCCGCTCATCCATGTGCGCACATGGCAACCGTCGGCCACGGTGGAGGGGAGCAACGGCGTGATCGACATTTCCGATTTTAATCTTGAATGAAAGATATGAAAACAAACTGGGGACAGAACAGGACAGAACGTCCGACAACGGCTCTGCACAGGCTCATCATCATGCTTTTGTGCCTCTGCGCCATGCCGTGTGAAACGTTGCGTGCCGCAACACCGGCAGACAGCACCTTCACGGTGGAGAGTTTCCGCAAACTGCCCACCGACGTGAGCGCGTTCATCGATGCCGTGCGCGACCTTAACGGCGAGGCATGCGCCCTTATAAAGGTTGTTGGACCATCCGACTTTGCGTTCTCCTCGCCCCTCGGCATCGTGAAGCGTAGCGACCAAGTGGGCGAGATATGGCTCTATCTGCCTAAAGGCACGAAGCAGATAACCATAAAGCATCCGCAATGGGGCGTGCTGCGCAACTGGCAGTTGGGCATGAAGCTGGAGAGCCGCATGACCTACGAGCTGCGTCTGCGCACACCTCTGGCATCTGTCGTGGAGAAGCACGACACGATAGTGTACACGCAAACGGTGGTGGACACGGTGAAGGTGGTGCCACAACGTCGCGTGGTGCCGGTGCATGGCTATGCCCTGCTCACCGCCTCGCTACACACCGATGGCCCCTCGTGGGGCGTGATGCTGGCCCTGATGCGTAAGGTGGGTGCCTACCTGCATGTAAGCACCAACCTACATTCGGCAGAAAGCACCACGGGCAGCTGTCTGCGCGACGGCACGCTGACCGACGGTTCGCGCAAACCTTATTTTACAGGACGCACGCAGAACGCCGCCTATAGCATGACGGCGGGCCTGATACACCGCGTGGGCAACCACATCGACATCTTCGAGGGCGTGGGCTATGCACGCAAGACCACAGCATGGCAACTGACCGACAGCGAAGGCGGCGGCTGGCTGCGCAACGAAAGTCTGTCACATAAAGGGGTGAGCGGCGAGCTGGGTGTGATAGCGACAATAGGCAAGCTGAGCATCAGTGCCTCAGCCCTGACCATCGGCGGCAAGCAATGGCAAGGCTGCATAGGCGTGGGAATACGCTTGGGCAAGGCAAAGGTGGTGATGAAACCTTTTAAACAGCGGTAGGATGATGAAGACAGGCAACATTGAAAATATAAGAACATGGCTGGGGGCGGCCCTCACGGCAAAGCCGGGGTCATCCCTCTCGGCAAAGATGGGTTCATCCCTCACGAAATGGTCAGATAAGGCTCTCACGGCTGGGTTGGCAAAGGTCCTCACGGCTGTGCTGTGCGTGCTAGGCCTGGCATCGTGCAGCAGCGACAAGCCCGACAACTTTGAGCCTCAGCTCCAGACCTTGGAGGCCATAGACATTACGCGCAACGAGGCAACGATGGTGGGGCAATGTCACACCACGGGGTCTACGGAAACGCCCCAACTGTGGTTCTGCTACGGTGAAGATCCGTCCATGAGCCAAAAGACAGCGGTGCTGACCCCTGCCGACAACAACGGGGGCAAGCCCGACGGGACTGTGGTCTATCGTCTGAACCAACTGACACCCAGCACCACCTATTATTATAAGCTACAGGGCGGCAGCAGCAACGTTGTGCTGTCGGGCGAACAGCTGAGCTTTACAACACAGCCCAACGCGAAACCGACGACAGGCGAGTTAACGGTGCTGGGCATCAGTCCGCTGAGCACCATCGTGAGCTACAGCATCAGCGAAACAGGCGGCGACCCCATAACGGAAAGCGGATGCTACCTGTCTCGACAAGACGGGGGAACAAAGGGCGATGCAACAACAAGCACCGGCTCAACAAAGAGCGGCTCAACGAGCAGTGGCTCAACAAGCGATGGCTCCGTGAGCACCGGCTCCGGCAACACCATAAAGCTGGTGCAGACCGGCGATGCCGACGACAACGGCATGTTCCGTCTGCGCATAGGTGGATTGCAGCCCGAAGTGGCTTACAGCATACGTCCCTTTGCTGCAAACAAGAACGGCGAGGATGTGGGCGAAGCAGTTTCCTTCGTCACAACATCGACATCAATAATAAACGATGCGGGACAGCTGACCGAGCTTGTTGGCGACGACAAGTACAGATTCACCACCTTGTCTATTGCGGGGGTCTTGAACGGCGATGACCTGCGCACGTTGCGCGACATGGCAGGATGCGACAACGAAGGCAAAGCCACCGCAGGACAGCTGTCAGACATTGACCTGTCGGGAGCGCAGATTGCGGAAGGCGGCAAGGCGTATGCCGAGGGCCACTTCACACAGACCAACGTGGTGGGCAAGGCCATGCTTGCCTCATGCGAGAAGCTGAAGCGCATTGTGCTGCCGTTGCAGACAACAAAGATAGAGGCCGATGCCTTCAGAAACTGCTCTTCGCTACACACCATTGAGGTGCCTACGTTGGTGGAAAGCATTGAGACATCGGCGGGTTGCACCGCCTTAACCGAGATCAACGTGCAGGCTGGCAACAGCCATTACTGCAGCAAGGACGGCGTGCTGCTCAGTGGCGACGGCAAGAGCATTCTGTGGTTCCCCATGGGCAAGGAAGGCGAGTACACGCTGCCCTCAACGGTCACGACGGTGGGCGACTATGCGTTCCGCAACTGCAGGATAGAGACGTTCCATTTTGCCGACGGCCTGACATCTATAGGCAAGTATGCGTTCTATAACAGCAGCGTGAAGGAGGTATCGTTACCCTCTACCGTCAAGCAGATACCGACAGGACTGTTCCAGAAATGTGCTGACCTCACCACGGTGCATCTTGGCAAGAACACCGAATTGTTGGGCGACTATGTGTTCGACGGCTGTCCGATCACCGACCTCTACATCTCTGCCCCAACGCCGCCCTACTGCTCAAACAACACGTTTGCCTCGTCAGGCAATAACATCTTCTCCACCTGCCGCGTGCATGTGCCTAAGAACCGCAGAATCTATTATAGAGGTGACATGATATGGGCACAGTTCAAGAGAATTGTTGAGGAAGAGAATTTAAAGGCTTTTTTAAAGGTAAAAAAGTAAAAAGGTAAAAAGGTAAAAAAGGCTGACGCCTTGAGAAGTGAAGAGGGAAGAACGAAGAGTGAAGAATTCAATAGCCTCTTTTAAGTGAAGAACGAAGAGTG
>OBLI01000848.1_pt1 | contig 31836 bp, 29 predicted proteins | sample 1519701 | NCBI WGS metagenome assembly OBLI01 (sample SAMEA3663005, study PRJEB22513) | pig gut metagenome | biome: pig gut; feature: pig-associated habitat; material: faeces | place: France | collected 2012 | reverse complement strand
CATATCCAGGCCTACGGAGCAAACGCAGGTCATGGCCTCCAGCTTCTCCAAGCTAAGGCTGCCACGCTCCACCGCAGCAATCATGCCAGCGTCCTCACTGACGGGAATGAAGGCACCGCTCAAGCCACCCACATAGCTGGATGCCATCAGGCCACCCTTCTTCACTGCATCGTTGAGCATCGCCAAGGTAGCAGTGGTGCCAGGGCCGCCGCAGCTTTCCAGGCCAATTTCTTCCAAAATATGAGCCACGGAATCGCCCACTGCCGGAGTCGGCGCCAAGGACAAATCAATAATACCAAACTGAGTATTTAAACGACGGGCTGCCTCCTGAGCAACCAGTTGGCCTACGCGAGTAATCTTGAAGGCAGTCTTTTTAATAGTTTCTGCAACCATACCAATGTCGCCGTCCTTGACCTGCTCCAGCGCATGCTTGACTACGCCGGGGCCGCTAACACCTACGTTAATCACTGTTTCCGGCTCGGTTACGCCCAAAAAGGCACCGGCCATAAAGGGGTTATCCGGTACAGCGTTGCAGAACACCACCAGCTTAGCACAGCCAATAGCATCCCTGTCGGCAGTGCGGTCCGCAGTAGCCTTTATAATCTCGCCCATTTGGCGCACTGCATCCATGTTGATGCCACATTTAGTGGAGCCCACGCTGACGGAAGAGCAGACGATGTCGGTTGCATCCAAAGCCTCGGGAATGGATGCGATCAAATTGCGGTCACCCTTGGTATAACCCTTGTCCACCAGTGCGCTAAAGCCACCGATAAAGTTGACGCCCACCTGCTTACCAGCCTTATCCAGAGCCTGAGCTAGAGGCACATAATCACTAGCCTCGCAGCTTTCGCCCACCATGGAAATGGGAGTGACGCTAATGCGCTTGTTGATAATGGGCACACCCAATTCAACCTCGATATCCTCGCCAGTCTGCACCAGCTTTTCGGCCTTTGTACAAATTTTATCATAAATCTTTTGCGCTGTTACCTTAATATCAGGATGGCAGCAATCACGCAGGCTAATGCCCATGGTGATGGTGCGCACATCCAGATTATTTTCGGTAATCATGCGCGTGGTCTCTAAAATATCCTGAACATTATACAGCATGGCGGCCTCCTATATGCGATGCATAGCGGCAAAAATTTCTTCGCTTTGCAGGCGGATTTCCACGCCAATCTCTTCGCCCAACTGCACCATTCTTTGACGAGCATCAGCCAAGGTCACATTTGCTCCTTCCATATCGGCAATCAAAACCATATTGAAAAAGCCCTGCATAATATTTTGATTGATATTGATAATATTAATATTCATCTCTGCCAAAGCATTAGTAACCTTTGCAGTAATGCCCACCTTATCCTTGCCTACAATTGTTAAAACGACCTGCATCACACAGTCCCCCTTAATAAATAATTTTACAAACACTGAGCTCACCCTATTAGCTTAGGGAAGCTGTAAAACATTCCCATTTCATGCATAAAAATCCTGAACAATATTATTGTATCACATATCTTCAGTGCTGTCTTGTATACATTCACTCATTTTGGGAAACTTGAGGATAAATTCTGTACCTTGGCCCACAGTGCTGTAAACCCGCACCTTGCCACCATGGAAAAGCACACCGTGCTTCACAATGGATAGGCCTAGACCAGTGCCATCGATAGCCTTATGACGGCTACGGTCCACCCGATAAAAGCGCTCGAAGATATGGGGCAGCTCTGCCGTAGCAATACCCATGCCGGTATCGCTAACCTTCACCACGTATTTACTTTCTGTCTCGCTTAAGAGCAGTGTTACCTTGCCCCCTTCGCGATTATATTTAATACCATTATCCAAAAGATTAAAGAAAATTTCCTCCATTAAGGTAGCAATACCCAGCAAAGGTGCCGGACCATTGATGCTGTTCTCCAGCACCAGCTCCACCTTCATGCTTTGTGCCTTATCCTTCAGACGTCGCAACGCGCTTTGGGCTACCTCTACTAAGGAAAACTCCTCTAGCATATCGTGATTTAGCTCATCCAATTTGGATAACTTAATAATATCGTCAATCAGACGCAGCAAATTGCGCGCTTCATCATAAATCTTTTGCAAAAAGCGGGGCCTATCCTCCGGCTTCACAAGACCGCTCAGCATAATCTCCGAATAACCTAGCACGGATTGCAGCGGTGTTTTCAGCTCGTGGGACACATTGGCCGAAAACTCGCGGCGCAGCTTTTCCGAGGCTGTGCGCTCCGTTACATCCATAATCAAAAGCACAAAGCCCTTATCTGCAATACGGCTGCCGTTGCATTGGTAATAGGTGCTGCCGCGGTTAATAATCAAGCGACCCTTGCCCGTCAGCTCCATTTGCTGCAACAGCTTACGAATTTCCTCACCGGAAATCAGTTCTATAATACTTCTATTTAAAAGCTCCTCCTTATCCTTGCCAAAAAATTTTATAGCACTCTTATTTAACGAAGCAACATGCCATTGGGGATCGAGGAAGAGCATGCCCTCGTCCATATTATTGGTGACTGCCTTTAGCTCCTGCTTTTTGCTTTTATAGCGACGCATTTCCCTGTTCAGCGCTGCCTGCTGCTGCGAAAAACGCTCCACAATGGGCTGCAGCTCAGGATAAACATCCTGCTGAGTATCCGCATGCTCTAAATCCAAGGACTCCAAAGGGTGCAGGGCCTTGCGTGTAATGCTGCGCGCAGCTATAAAGGCACCACCTAAGACAAAAAGTAAAACCACCACAATATAGCCTGCTAAAATATGTGCCTGCTGAAACACAGCCGCATTGGTGCGCGCCAAGCGCAAAATATTACCATCGCTCAAAACTACGGCGTAATAGAGGATGTCCTTGCCCAGAGTGTCGGACTTGCGGCTAGCAAAGCCCTCACCCTGCTCCAGCGCCTGCTGCACCTCTTCACGCTGCAAATGGTTATCCATGGCCTCGGGCAGCGTATAATTATCAAAAAGCACCTCACCCTTGGGGTTGAGCAGTGTTACCCTGTCCGCCAGCTTCACCCTTTGTAGCTGTTTCAAGGTAATGCGTCCATCCTCATCTGTTTCTAGGAGCAGGGCCGCCTCCCGTTTCAGGCTTTGGTAGCTATCTGTAGTGATATAATGCACGCTGAACCAAGCAAAAAGTGCTACCACCAGCAGCACACTGCCCATGGTCAGCAGCAGTAAGCTTCTAAATAGTTTTTGCTTCATTTGGTAGCCGCCATTCTGTAGCCCACTCCACGAATAGTTTCTACTAAATCACCAGCGCTGCCCAGCTTTTGGCGCAGGGTACGGATGTGCACATCCACAGTGCGAGTTTCACCAGTAAACTCGTAACCCCAAATATCATTAAGCAGCTTATCACGCGAAAAAACAATACCAGGGTGCAGCAAGAACTTTTTCAGCAGCTCAAACTCCTTCAGGGTGAGGACAACCTCCTGCTCCTTGACGATCACCTTATGCTCCTGCAAATTAACCTCTAGCTCATCCCTTTTAATGATTTGTGCGGCGGCTTGGATGCTGCGACCCTCACAACGGCGCAGCACAGCCTTAATGCGAGCCACCATCTCCAGCATGCCAAAGGGCTTGGCGATGTAATCATCGGCGCCACAGTCCAGGCCCTTTACCTTGTCAAACTCCGTGCCCTTCGCGGTGGCCATAATCACGGGGATATGCGCGTAGCGCTCGTCACTGCGCAGGCGGCGCAGGATGTTGAGGCCGTCCTCATCGGGCAGCATGATGTCGAGCAAAATTAGCTGGGGCAGCTTGTTTTCCAGCTCCTCAAACAGCTCCTTGCCGGTGCTGCAGCCCTTGGCGTCCAATCCCACGGATTGCAGTGTATAAACCTCTAATTCGCAAATATTTTGTTCGTCCTCCACGCAGTAAATCATCGCTCTTACCTCATTTCTATTTTATAGCAAACGTTATGTAAAGTGTTCACCTTTATATTATATATGATAGCTGATTTTTCCTGCGTGCGCTGTTAAATTTGCGTAAAAAATTGCTCTGCTCGTCTTTGACAGATTGCAAAAGATTTAGTACAATACTTATATATAACGAATGAGGATGGTATTGATTATGAAGTTCTTTGCTTATTTAAAAAAACTTAATAAATTAGGGGCGTCCATGGTGGAATACGCTATTGTGTTGGCGTGTATTGCTAGCATTGGCGTGACTGTAACCTCACCCAATCTCACTAATACATTGGATAGCTTGTTTTCAAATGTAACCAAGATACTTGCACTCAATGACGAAGCTAGTAAACCCGCTTCTAAATATAATATTGGTGATGATGCCAAGCAATACGAAGATGCTTTAACTGCCGTACTTGATTATCTTGGTAGTGCTCCGCTTCTTGACACCGACGGAACACTTGCTTGGGTGCTGTTTAATGTCCATGGTAAACTCGACAATTTTTCTAATTACAGAAATACAACGAACCTACAAACTGATTTTTATCCAAATGTCACAAATCAACAAAAAAATGATTTTAACTTAGGACTTTCACAAGCTTTAGAAGCGACAAATTATAAGATTAATGGTGGTAGTGTTTTCTATGACAGAGAAGGCAATGTAGTGTATAACAATCCAAAAAATAATCCCATTGGAGGTCAAGGCAGATATACGTATGTTGAGCTTGTCGATAAATCTACAAATTCCGTCAGTTATGTGTATTATGGATCAGATAATACATGGCATTACTCTGCTATAAAACCATCTAAGGATGGAAATTTTTAAACTATCACAACAAAACAGCCCGCCCTTCAACCAAGAAGAGCGGGCTTTGCTTTTGCCTTTTTCCACTATCCTGTAAAACGCGTTAGAAGTGCTTATAACGCATTTTACTCTTGAGTGAATTGGTCCTTACCAACTGCGCACAGGGGGCAAACCCAATCCTCGGGAACATCTTCCCAAGCAGTGCCCGGAGCTACGCCATTATCAGGATCGCCAACCTCGGGATCATATACATAACCGCAAATGCCGCATACCCATTTAGCCATTTGTAACAACTCCTTTCGGAAAAATATTTTTGTGATACCTTTATTATAGCACATTATAGAGAAATGCAAACGAAAAAATGGTGAAAAAACTACAGCTTCTTTGCGCAAGCATGGCCAAAGCGTGTTAGTGTCCTATCAGCATAGTATAATTGCAACAAAAAGCTCAAAAGTTATAAATAATCCCCCGACTGCATGGCAATCAGGGGATTAGTTTGATTGGTTTATATTTTTTATACTTGGTAAATACTAGATAATGCGGGCACTAGCAATTATTCGAACTCAATGGTCGCAGGGGGCTTTGTGGTGTAGTCAAAGAGCACGCGATTGATGTGCTTAACTTCATTGACAATACGATTAGCAGCGGCAGTTATGGTTGCCGGAGGCAGCATAGTAACCTCGGCAGTCATAAAGTCGGTAGTAGTTACAGCACGCAGAGCAATAGCATAGTCATAGGTACGACCATCGCCCATAACGCCTACACTGCGCATATTGGTGAGCGCTGCGAAATATTGGCTGGGACGCTCGTTAGCAGGCAGCTTGTCCACTTCCTCGCGATAGATAGCGTCTGCATCCTGCACGATGGCAACCTTTTCGGGAGTAACATCGCCGATAATACGAATAGCCAAGCCCGGTCCCGGGAAGGGTTGGCGTGCTACCAAATGCTCGGGCAAGCCCAGCTCACGACCGGATTGGCGTACCTCGTCCTTGAACAAATCACGAAGGGGCTCCACGATTTCCTTGAAATCTACGAAATCAGGCAGACCGCCTACATTATGATGGCTCTTGATGGTGGCAGATTCGCCGCCCAAGCCGCTTTCAACAACGTCGGGATAAATAGTGCCCTGGGCCAAATAGTCCACAGCACCAATCTTCTTCGCTTCTTCTTCAAAAACGCGGATAAATTCCTCGCCGATAATCTTGCGCTTACGCTCCGGCTCAGTTACACCGGCCAGCTTACTATAGAAGCGCTCACGGGCATCCACGCAGATGAAGTTGATGTCGAATTGACCGCCCTCGCCAAACACAGCGCAAACTTCCTCACGCTCGTTTTTGCGCAACAGGCCGTGGTCTACGAATACGCAGGTCAGCTGCTTGCCGATGGCCTTGGCCAGCATACCGGCGCACACGCTGGAGTCCACACCACCGGAGAGAGCGCACAGCACCTTACCAGTGCCAATTTTAGCCTTCAGCTCCTTCACAGTTTGCTCCACGAAGGAATCCATCTTCCAAGTGCCGGCACAGCCGCACACATTGTAGACGAAATTGCTCAGCATCTTGGTGCCGTTTTCCGTGTGCAGCACCTCCGGATGGAACTGTACTGCATAGAGCTTGCGTTCAGCGTCCTCAGCAGCTGCTACAGGGCAGTTGGGAGTATGAGCGGTAATTCTAAAGCCTGGAGCAACCTTTTCGATATAATCGTTATGGCTCATCCAGCAAATATTTTGTTCAGGAATATCGGTAAACATGGGGCTAGTGGTGTCGATATCCACCAAGGTTTTGCCGTATTCACGCTCGGGAGCAACGCATACATGACCGCCCAAAAGATGGCTCATGAGCTGGCTACCATAGCAAATACCCAGCACGGGCACTCCCCAAGTAAAGATTTCCGGGTCAATGGTGGGAGAATCGGACAGGTAGGCGCTGTTAGGGCCACCGGTGAAGATGATACCCTTCAGGTTCGCCTTAGCCTTGATTTCCGCTAAGCTACGAGTATAGGAAACAATTTCGCAGTAAACGCCACACTCGCGCACGCGGCGAGCGATCAGCTGGTTATATTGACCACCAAAATCGATGACCAAAACCATTTCTTGGGATTTAGTTGTCATGCTAGTGCCACTCTCCTTCAATTCTATAAAAATGTAAAAAATCTAACGCTTTTATAAGTAGATATTACCATAAAAAGAGGCAAAAAGCAATGAAATTTGAAGCTTATAGAACCTTAGGACCGTTTATTGGAATAGGGCCTGCAAAGCCTGCTCTAAGGTTTTTACGCGGATGATTTTAGCTTCCACCTGAGGCAGACGCAGCTGGCTATCGGGCACGATGAATTTAGTAAAGCCCAAATTAATGCCATCTAAAATACGCCGTTCCGGCGCACTCACTCTCCGCACCTCGCCAGTGAGCCCCAGCTCGCCAAAGCAGAGCACTCCCTTGGGTACCGGCCGATTGCGGTAGCTGCTCACCAGCGCCGCCGCCACGGCCAAATCCGCCGCTGGCTCGGAGATACGCATTCCACCCACCACGTTCACATAAGCATCATACATGCCAAAGTCCAAGCCTAGACGACGCTCTAAAATCGCCAGCAACATATTTACACGATTATAGTCAAAGCCTACTGCAGTACGCCGCGGCATGCCATAGGGCGTCTTAGCGACTAAGGCTTGGAATTCCACCATGATGGGGCGATTGCCCTCCATGCAGGCGCCAATGAGACTGCCGGCGGCCTCCCCATCCCGGTCCTCCAAAAAGAGTCCTGCCGGGTTAGCAACCTCGGCTAGGCCTCCAGCTTCCATGGAAAAAATGCCGCTTTCCTCCGTACTACCAAAGCGATTTTTTAGTGCACGTAACACTCTAAAGGCGTAGGAACGGTCACCCTCGAACTGCAGCACCACATCCACCATATGCTCCAAAAGCCGTGGTCCGGCGATATTGCCATCCTTGGTAACATGGCCAATCACCATCACTGCGATGTTGGTAGTCTTGGCGAATTGCAAAAGCTTGGCGGTGCACTCCCGCACCTGACCCACGCTCCCTGCCGCTGTGGGCAGCTCCGCATTATACATGGTCTGAATACTGTCGATAATCAAGAGCTGGGGTTGGATAGCGTTAGCTTGCGCCAAAATAGCATCCAAATCCGTAGCCGTCATAATCAGCAGGTTTTCGTTGGCACTAGCCCCACCCAGCCGCACGGCCCGCATCGCCGTCTGCTCCTCGCTCTCCTCACCGCTCACATAAAGCACCTTGATCCCCCGCTGGCCGAAGCGTAATCCTGCATCCAGCAAAATGGTGGATTTGCCGATGCCGGGGGTTCCCCCCAAAAGCACCAGACTGCCCGGGACCACGCCACCGCCTAAAACGCGGTCAAATTCGTGAATACCCGTGGCTAAGCGCTCCACCTTACGCTGAGCTACACTGGCGATAGTGCGAGGCTTTATTTTTTCGCTTGTAGTGGGCAGGTAGCTTTTGCTCGACTTAGTCGTGACCTCGGCCTCCTCCACAAGACTATCCCAAGCGCCGCACTCCGGGCAGCGTCCCAGCCATTTGGCGGTGGTGTAGCCGCAGCTTTGGCACACAAATTTATATTTCGTCTTCGCCATTTAGCTTTGTTCCCCCTCTAAGGCTGTGTGAAAAACAAGTTCCTTGCTGCCCGGTCTGGGGTCTGCCTCAGCCAATAGCTTATCCCCTTTGTGGAACTTGCCGGCTAGGAACAAATCGCTGACCGGGTCCTCCACCAGCTTACGCAATGCTCTGCGCAAGGGTCGAGCGCCGTACTTGCTATCGCTGCCCTCCTTGAGGAGCAAGGCCTGAGCGCTAGGCATCAGCTCAATGCTAAGGCCATTGGCTGCCATCCGCTTATTCAGCTCAGCTACCAAATTAGCAGCGATGCTCTTCAACTGCTCCGCTCCCAAGGGGTTGAAGACGAGCAGCTCATCCACACGATTTAAAAATTCTGGTCGGAACAAATGCTTGATTTCGCCCAGCACCTGCTCCTTGCGTCCGGCCAGCTCGCTCGTAGCGCTGGCAGTAAAGCCCAAGGGCTTGGTCATCGCCAAGCGTTGTGCTCCCGCGTTGCTGGTCATAATAATCACCGCATTGCGAAAATCCACCGTGCGTCCCTGCCCGTCCGTCAAGCGTCCATCCTCCATTATCTGCAGCAGCAGATTAAACACATCGGGATGGGCTTTTTCGATTTCGTCCAACAGCACAACGCAGTAGGGCTTGCGGCGAACAGCATCCGTCAGCTGACCGCCCTCATCGTAGCCCACATAGCCCGGTGGTGCGCCAATCAGGCGGGCAGTGGTGTGCTTTTCCATATATTCGCTCATATCAAAACGCAGCATGGCTCTTTCATCGCCAAAAAGCTCCTGGGCCAAGGCCTTAGCCAGCTCGGTTTTGCCCACGCCAGTAGGACCTAGGAAGAGGAAGGAGCCCACGGGACGATTTTTATCCTTAAATCCTGCCCGTGCACGACGTATCGCCTTACTTACGGCCTGCACAGCCTCATTTTGTCCAATGACACGCTTAGTGAGGCGCGCATCCAACTCTAGCAGCTTAGCGCTTTCACTCTCAGTAAGCTTAGCCAGCGGTATGCCGGTCCAAGAGGCAACAACCTCGGCCACATCCTCGGCGGTTACGGGCATAGCCTTTGCCACATCGGCCAAGGCTGCTGCCAGCTGCTTTTGCAGCTCGTTTTCCTTATCACGCAGCTTAGCGGCCTGCTCATAATCCTGCTGCTCTACGGCATCATCCTTTTCGAGCTGTACAAATTCCAGCTCCTCCTGCAGCTTGCGCGCAGGACTACTTTGCTTATATAGCTTAACCCGCACTCTAGCGCAGGCCTCATCCAATAAATCAATAGCTTTATCCGGCAAATTGCGATCGGTGATATAGCGGTCGCTCAAATCAACCGCTGCCTGCAAGGCCTCGGGCTGAATTTCCAGCTTGTGGAACTTTTCGTAACGCTTTGCCAAGCCCTGCAGCATTTTAAGGCTGCTTGATACCGTAGGTGCATTAACCATAACGGGCTGAAAGCGACGCTCCAGCGCTGCATCCTTTTCAATATGCTTGCGATATTCATCGATAGTAGTCGCGCCTATAATCTGCAGCTCCCCACGCGCTAAAGCAGGCTTAATGATATTGGCAGCGTCAATGCTACCCTCGGCACTACCTGCACCGATAATAGTGTGCAGCTCATCAATAAAGAGTATAATGCGGTCATCCGTGCGCAGCAGCTCCAAAATCTGCTTCATACGCTCTTCAAACTCGCCCCGATACTTGGCACCTGCTACCAGCATGCCCAGCTCCAAGGAAAAGATAATTTTCTTCTGCAAAAACTCCGGTACCTCGCCATGGACAATTTTAGTTGCGAGGGATTCGGCCACAGCAGTTTTACCTACGCCGGCTTCACCAATGATAACCGGGTTATTTTTGGTGCGACGGCATAGAATTTGGATAAGCCGCTCGACCTCTACTTCACGCCCGATAACGGGGTCAATGCGTCCATGCTGGGCTTCCTCGTTCAAATTGCGACCATAGCCGGCCAACACCTTGAGCACATCGTCCTTTTTTTCTAAGGGTGGCTGTTGGATGCGGCGGCCAGGCACAGCCTTACGCCGCTCGTCCAAGCCACGAATCATGTCGCTTACAAGACTACCCTTAATACCAAACTTGGTCAGCACCCGATGGGCCATGCCATCGCCAGCTGCCAAAAGTCCCCACAGGATTTGCTCACTACCCACATAATCATGCTGCAGCTGCTTGGATAAGTTGGCAGCCTCCTCCAAAACCTTTTGGGCTCGTTGGCTGTATTGGGGCACGGTATTACCCTTTTTACCGCTCTTTTCCATCCAGTTTTCCAGCTCCTGCACAATTTCATCTACATTTTCGTGCAAATGCTTGATAATTTCGTAGCCCAAGCAGCCTGGACAGCTCAATAAAGCAGCCAAGATATGCTCCGAGCCAATATGCTCGCTACCACAATCCAAGGCCTTGGCAGCTGCCTTCTCCAGCACCTCTGTAGCGCCCACGCTAAATCCATCCTTGGCCTTTTTCTTGGGCAATACATCGCTCCCGCCAAATAATTTGTGCAATAATTCAAGAGCCTTTCCCGGGCTCATAGCGCTGCCCCTGGTGCCCATGCCCGGTGGCAAAAAATCGCTGACGCAATCCTCGCACAGCCATTTATCCAAAGTCTGGTTGTTGACTATCGTCACCATATGGGCCACAGCCTGTTTTTTATGACAATTTTCACATAGCATATCTTTCACCCCCGCCCCTGGCTGCTTAACAGGCTCATGGCCTGCTGTAATACGGCTTTTTTCTTCTTTTCATCCGCATCAATAATATGCAGCATATATTGTAAAAGGGCTCCTTCCCTTGCTGTTAGTAGCTTTTGTGCCTGCAGGTGCTCCACTAGCTCGCTGGCTGTTGGCTCCTTTTTAGGCTGCTGCTTAGGCTGGGGCTCCATGCGCACAATCCGCACAAAGCCGCCGCTACCCCTGCGGGACTCCACCAAATAGCCCCGCTCCGGCGTAAACCTAGTGCTGAGCACATAGCTAATCTGTGATGGAGCACAGCTCAAGCGCTCCGCTAGCTCATTACGCTGTACCAGCAGGGCATCCTCATGGTCTCGCAAAAGTTCGCCTATAATAAAGCTTTCTATGGCATCTGCTAAATTTCTCATGCTTATCACCTGTAAATTCTATTTGCTTCTATTATATTTGACTTTTCGACTTTTAGCAAGTGCTTAGGCGGTGAAATTATTATGAAAAACAAAAAGGACTGCCGCAGCAATTAACGACAGCCCTAAAGCATACCTTCATCAATTCTTAAGAGACTTCAGCATTTGCATAGCCTGGATGATATCCTGCATAGTACAGTTTTTCAGAACATCCACACCCTGTTCCTGTTTCTTTTCTACTTCGCCAAAAACAATTTCATCGATGCCACAGTTAAAAATCTTAGACATTTTTACTAAATTCTCTAAGGTTAGACCTGCTCGGCCACTTTCAATGTTGCTCATATGCGTTTGAGAAACACCAATCTCCTTAGCCAACACCGTTTGATAAATATTATTTTTCAAACGCAAGGTTTTAATACGCAAGCCTATTTCCTTATAATTCAATTCCTTCGCCATTTTTTCATCTCCTATAAAAATATTCCCCACACCCTTAAACATATGGACTCTGATAGTCCGGCAAAAATATATTTTTTAGCCTTTCTACTAGCTCCTCCCTTCCTATAAAAATATAGAAAAATGAATTTTTACAAAAAAACTGATTTAGCAACCGTCATCTCCGTTTAACTCTTATCTATATCATACACCTTATTAAAGATATATGCAAGAAAAATATTATTAAGCTTTCACTTATTTGATAACAAAAACATTTTGCAAATGTTTCTAGCTGACCACTTTTTGGCTTTGGCAAAGTCATCGCTTCTATCACAGTAAAAGTGCCAAAAAAAATTTAAGAGCACGCATATTTTTACAGTCACTCATCGTAAAAAAAGACTTCTCCTTCCCCTTAAACAAAAAGGGGCAAGAGAAGTCATAATACCAAATTATATTATATTTTTGCTATATAGCTATTTGCTTGTAATTATTTTTCTGCCAAGATGGCCTTTACCATATCCGGGAAATTGCCAATCACAATATCCACGCCCAAGGCTAACAGCTCCCGCACTCTGGCCTCATCGTTAACGGTCCAGGTATTAATAGCGATGCCATGGCTCTTAATCTCGGCCACTGCTTCAGCAGTCAAGCTGCCATGATAGGGATGATAAGCATCTACGCCCACACCGGCCACGTAAGCACCGGCATTAACAATCCAGCTTTCCTCCAATAGGCCATAGGGTAGCTCCGGTGCCAGCTCCTTCATCTGCAGAATGCTGTAATGGTTAAAGCTGGAAATAATGACCTTCTTTTCCAAATGATATTTTTGGATGAGCTCCCACACCTTTGCTTCAATGCCAGGATAGGGGTAAACGCCGGTTTTAAGCTCGATATTAGTTACCAAATCGGTGCCTGCAACCCACTCGCAGTATTCCTCAAAGGTGGTGATAGGGTTAACTCCCATTTGGCCTGCATAAATATAGGATGCATCCAGCTTGCGCAGCTCCTCTAAAGTATAGTCACGTACAAGGCCAGTGCCATTGGTTGTTCTGTCCACCTTTTCATCATGGATTACCACAACCTGACCATCCTTGGTCATCTGTACATCTAATTCGATGCCGTCAGCACCTGCTTCTAAAGCCTTTTTAAAGGCCAGCATGGTGTTTTCAGGATATTTGCCGCTAAAGCCACGGTGCGCAAAATTTTTCATTTGTAAAACCTCCTATGCTACACTGCATACTTTTAATCATGTTACATATTATAAAACTAAGCACAGTCTGAGTCAATATGAAAAGGCTCCCATACATTATGTATAGAAGCCTTTATTTTTTAATGCAGCTCTAAGCCTTCCCCATCATCCCATTGGACAATCCTGTCCTCCTTAAGGGACTCCTGCACTAAAATGACACGCTGGTTAGCACTGCCACGAAAACGCAAATTAGGGTTCTTAAGCTCAATTACAAATTCTCCATCCACGAGCACATCAATGCAATTCAGCATTTGCTCGGTGATTTCCCAAGGGCCAAGATTGCCAGTTAGCATATCCTGTTCAAAATTGTAACCACTGTAGCACCACACATCCTTGTGGGGGAACTTAGCCTTTACCCTTTGCAAAAATGGTGCCAGCACTGCCTGATTGGCAGGCTCAAAGGGCTCGCCACCTAAAAGGCTCAGGCCACGGATATGCTCGTTTTCCAGCAAGCTCAGCAGCTCTTCCTCCGTTGCCTCCGTAAAGGGCTGGCCGTAATTAAAATCCCAGGACTCCGGATTAAAGCAGCCCTTGCAGTGATGGGTGCAGCCACTGACAAAGAGGGACACTCTCAGGCCGGGGCCATTGGCAATATCTAGATTCTTAATCTCAGCATAATTCACGAGAGCTCACCTTCCTCTTCTAGGCAGTGCTTATAAATGCATTACCCTAGCTTTAATTTCCTTGGTCTTACCCACATTCCAGAAGTTTTCGCCTAAATAACCGCAGGTACGGCGGATAACAGTCATCTTGGAATGGTCCTTGTTGTGGCAAGCCGGGCATTCCCACTCATTATCATCGTTAATGGTGATTTCACCGTCAAAGCCGCACACATGGCAATAATCGGACTTAGTATTGAATTCAGCGTACTGAATATTGTCGTAGATGAATTTCACAACCTCCTCCAAAGCCTCGGTGTTGTGGCGCATATTGGGGATTTCTACATAGGAAATAGCGCCGCCAGAGGAAATCTTTTGGAATTGGCTTTCGAATTTAAACTTGCTGAAGGCATCAATCTTTTCACGCACATCAACGTGGTAGGAATTGGTGTAGTAGCCCTTATCGGTTACATCCTCGATGGTGCCAAAACGAGCCTTATCCACGCGTGCAAAGCGGTAGCACAGGCTTTCAGCCGGAGTACCGTAGAGGCCAAAGCCTAAGCCGGTCTTAGCCTTCCATTTTTCGCAGGCACCGCGCAGGCGGTTCATTACGCGCAGAGCAAACTCTTCGCCCTCCGGCGTAGTATGGCTTACGCCCTTCATCAGCTTGGTAACCTCATACAGGCCAATATAGCCCAAGGAAATGGTGGAATAACCATTCTCCAGGAATTTGTCGATGGTTTCGCCCTTTTGCAGACGAGCGATAGCACCATATTGCCAATGCACGGGGCTAACGTCGCTGCGCACGCCCTTCAAGGCGTTATGACGGCACATCAAAGCTTCATAGCACAGCTCCAGGCGCTCGTCCAAAAGCTGCCAGAACTTTTGCTCGTCACCCTTAGCGATGATGCCGATTTGCGGCAGGTTCAGGGATACTACGCCCTGGTTGAAGCGGCCTTCAAACTTATAATTGCCATTTTCGTCCTTCCACGGGGACAGGAAGCTACGGCAGCCCATGGGACTGAACACATTACCCTCGTAGTTTTCGCGCATCTTTTTAGCGCTGATATAGTCGGGATACATGCGCTTAGCACTGCATTTTACAGCCAAGCGAGTGATATAATCGTATTTGCCACCCTTCAGGCAGTTCAATTCATCCAGCACATAAACCAGCTTCGGGAAGGCCGGAGTTACATATACGCCCTTGTCATTTTTAATACCCTGCAAGCGTTGACGCAGAATTTCTTCTACAATCATGGCATTTTCCTTCAGATAAGGGTCATCCTCACGCAAATTCAAGAACAGGGTTACAAAGGGGGATTGACCGTTGGTGGTCATCAAGGTATTAATTTGGTATTGAATGGTCTGTACGCCACCCTTTAATTCGTAGCGCAGGCGCTCATTGGTCAAACGCTCCAGTGTATCGGCATCAATATTGCCTTCACTTACTTCCAAAATGCTCTTTTTAAATTTATCATAGCTGCGGCGCAAATACTTGCCCAAGTGGCAAATATCTACGGACTGACCGCCGTATTGGCTGGAGGCTACGGACGCGATAATTTGTGTCATCACGGTACATGCAACCTGAAAGCTTCTGGGGCTTTCGATAAGCTTGCCGTTCATAACAGTGCCGTTATCCAGCATATCACCAATGTTGATCAAGCAGCAGTTAAAAATGGGCTGAATAAAATAATCTGCATCATGAAAATGCAGCACACCCTCTTCATGTGCCTTGGAGATTTTTTCCGGCAGCATAATGCGCTTGGTCAAATCCTTGGACACCTCGCCAGCAATCAAATCGCGCTGAGTTGCTGCCATGGTGGCATTTTTATTGGAGTTTTCCTCCATAACATCCTTGTTGCTATTACGAATTAAGGAGAGGATGGATTCGTCGGTGGTGTTGGCCTTGCGGACCAAAGCACGCTGATAGCGGTAGATGATATAGGCCTTAGCAAGCTCAAATTTGCCCTCATCCATCAGGCTGTGCTCCACCATATCCTGAATATCTTCTACCAAGAGGCGCATGCGATTACGCTCCTGCACATGCTTGGCAATTTTTTGGATTTTATCCTCCTCGATTCTATATTCGGGATCTACGGCTGCATTTGCCTTTTGAATAGCGACAACTATCTTGCTACCATCAAAATCTACTGTGGTGCCATCGCGCTTAATGACCTTCATCTTGCTCCATCCTTTCTAAAAAACTTCTCTATTACCTGTCAAATATTCTCTAAACAATTGCTGCCAAGGGGGTAAGCCCTTCGCCCCACGCAGCTTCATGAGCACTGTCTACAGCTACTCACTTTATATTCTTGACATATTTTACCACAATATGTCGTAGGCGTCAACGAAAACCTTAACAAGATGTAGTTTTTCCTTTGAAAAGACTTTTCATGGGCAGTCTGTTGCACTTTGTGAAAAAAAGGCCATTCTAGGCAGTGAAGTTTACAGCAACGTCCTCACACAAAAAATGTTTCGCACCAAGCTCAGCAAAAAAAGCCGCTCTAAGCCAAGAAATTAGCCTGTCCCCTTTGTATATTAGCACAAAAGATGGTACAATAGATAGCATCACATTGTTTTGCATTAGGAGTGTTGCTTATATGGATAATTCCTCTACTAATAAAAACAGCCTCAGCGGCATGCTGATGCTCACCCTGTGTGCCTTTATTTGGGGCACAGCCTTTATCGCCCAAAGCGTGGGCGGTGAATATGCCGAGCCCTTAACCTTTAACTGTTCTCGCAGCTTTTTGGCAACTATTTTTCTTTTTTGCTGCTGCCTATTGTTCGATAAAATAGCAGGTAAGCCCTTTAAGGTCCTCGGAACTGATGATCCCTCGCTGCGCAGACGCACCATTAAGGGCGGTATTATCTGCGGCATAGCGCTCACGCTGGCTAGCTTCATGCAGCAGTTGGGCATAATGTATACCACCGTGGGCAAAAGCGGCTTTATCACAGCGCTCTATATTGTGCTGGTGCCTTTTCTAAGCTTTGCCATTTATCGCACGCATATTACCCTACTGCAATGCCTGAGCGTCACCATTGCAGCCGTGGGCATGTATTATATCTGCATCAATGAAAGCTTTTCCATAAATAAAGGTGATTTTTATACTCTTATCTGTGCCTTTTGCTTTGCCGCGCAAATCATTGCTGTAGATAAATTCATAACTAATTTGGATGGTGTACGCCTCTCCCTCGTACAATTCATTACCTGCACCCTGCTCAATGGTGTGCTGATGTTTATTTTTGAAACTCCTTCCTTGACCAATGTGCTTCTGGGCTGGCTGCCCATTGCTTACGCCGGCATTATGTCCAGTGGTGTGGCCTATACACTACAAATTGTAGGCCAAAAGCACTGCAACCCAGTGCTAGCCTGCATGATCATGAGCCTTGAGTCAGCCTTTGCCCTGCTCAGTGGCTGGCTGCTTTTAGGCCAGGCCATGACGAGTCGCGAAATCCTTGGCTGCCTATTAGTATTTGCAGCCATTATGCTGGCCCAAATCCCCGCCGAGCTACTGCCCTGGAGCAAAAAGCAGCCTGCCTAAGCAATCACGTAAGCCTTGGGCCAAGAACTTAACAGTCAACTAGACAAATAACTAAGCAAAAATTACGAAAGCCGCTCAGCTACGCATCCTTAGGATACACAGCCAGCGGCTTTTTTGCTTTTTAAATTAGTAGCAGGGAGCTTTTACTCCTTTACTTTTTTCAGCAGTGCGAACAGCTTAACAACGTCCTCAATATCAACATCTTTACTGGACTGCTTTTTCATTTCGCCATCAATATCCACAAACAAATCGGCCATAGAAGCCTCCAGCACATCATGCAGCTTCAGCAAATTACTCAAGGTAATGTTGCTGCGTCCACCCTCAATATTACTTAAATGTGCTTGGCTGATACCCATCAGCTTAGCAACCTCATTTTGTCCCAAACCCTTTTGGATACGAATAAGCTTTAACCTGTTTCCTACAAGGCGAATTCTCTCATTCATTCTCGAACACTCCTCTTAATCATAATTTATTTGCTTACTAGTTATAAACGCAATAAGCAAAACTTCACTTCATGTCACAGCGAAAAAATGTAAGCAATAGCTATCTTGAGTGCATTATAACACAAAGCAGCAAAATATACAAGCAATAAAGTGCAAAATTTTACTTAATCAATTCTTTATCTCTAACCAATTTACTAAATATTCTACAGCATAATTTCCCATTGATTCATAAGTTGCAGCCTTAGGATGCACACCATCCAGATAGGCTCGGCTGCGTTCTGCCGCAGTCAAGCCAATGGCGGTCTGCAAATCCAGCAGCATAGCCTTATTCTTACATAGCTGCTCCACGGCCTGACGCAAATTTAGTAAATGACGGTTCAGCTCCTCTTCGGCGCTAAGCAAGGGCATTACTACGCACAAGCTATAGTGCTTTTCCTCACACCACTCTAACAGGCGCTTATAATCAGCTAAAATATGCTCCAAGGAGCGCCCCTGCAGAATATCATTGGCCCCGCCTAAAAAGAGCACATGGTGCACGTATTGCGGCAGAGCATATTGGCGCATGCGATACAGAATATCATCGCAGCAGTCCCCACAAAGACCATAATTAAGCATTTTTATGCTATTGCCTGCAGCCTTTTCTACAGCCGCTGTCCAAGAATACCTAGTGCCAAAGGGAAAGCCCTGCACCAAGCTGTCGCCATAGCAAGCAATATATTCCACATTATCCACTCCAACAAATTTATTCACAACAATTATAGCAAAACTTATTCCAACAAGCAAGGTAGGTTTTTGTTTTATAAAAGTATATCTCTATTACCTTTACTTATACTTTTACAAGGCTACGAGCCGGTTAGCTTATTTTACAAAATGCGCTCAGCGTGCTACAATGTTGCTAGTTAGTAAAATAGCCGGGACAGCGCTGCTGCTCCCCAAGGAGGCATATTTATAATGGATAGATTTCAATTTTTTGCACCCTCCGAGGTGCTTTTCGGCAAGAACGTAGAAGCCAAGGTTGGTGAAATGTGCAAAAAATATGGTGCGCACAAGGTGTTAGTACACTTTGGTGGTAACAGCGCTAAAAAATCGGGGCTCTTAGACAGAGTATGCGCTAGTCTCGCGCAAGCAGGCTTAGAATACGTGCTCCTAGGCGGCGTAGTTCCCAATCCCCTGCTAAGCAAAATCAATGAGGGCGTCAAGCTGTGCCGAGCCGAAGGCGTGGACTTTATCCTTGCCGTGGGCGGTGGCAGTGTTATCGACAGCGCCAAGGGCATTGGCTACGGACTCGCCAACGAGGGCGATGTATGGGATTATTATGAGCGCAAGAAGGCCGTCACCGGCTGTGCCCCCATCGGCGTTGTGCTCACCATCGCTGCTGCCGGTAGCGAAATGAGTAATTCCTCCGTAGTCACAAAGGATGAGGGGATGCTCAAGCGCGGTCTCACCACCGACTACTGCTATGCTAAATTCTCTCTGCTCAACCCCGAGCTAACCTATACCCTGCCCGCTTACCAAACTGCCAGTGGCTGCACCGATATCATGGTACATACCCTAGAGCGTTACTTTACCGGCAAGCAAACTCAGCAGCTGGCCTTGGTTGATAATATTGCTGCAGCACTGCTGCGCAACGTAATGCGCAATGCTAAAATCGCCCTCAAGGAGCCTAATAATTACGATGCAAGAGCGGAGATTATGTGGAGCGGCACCCTGTCCCACAACGGCATCACCGGCGACAGAACCTTGGGTGATTGGGCCTGCCATCAGCTCGAGCATGAGCTGAGCGGTATGTTTGGCGTGGCTCATGGTGCAGGTCTGGCCGCTGTATGGGGCAGCTGGGCTCGCTATGTCTATAAAGAAAACCCTGCCCGCTTTGCCCAGCTCGCAGTCGATGTTTTTGGCTTGCCCTATAACTATCGCAATGAAGAAGCTACTGCGCTAGAAGGCATCGCCGCTATGGAAAGCTTCTTCCGCCATATTGGCATGCCCACCACCATTCACGACCTGATTGGCAGCGAACTAACGGAAGAACAGATTAAGGAATTGGCCCACAAATGCAGCTTCATGAGCACCCGTACCATTGGCCAATTTAAAGTGCTCACCGAAGAGGACATGGCGAATATTTATCGAGCTGCTAAATAACGCTCTGGGCAGTATTAGAGCCCTATTATAACTACAAAAGCCAAAAAATTTACTCCAGCTGTGCTAATAGGCAGCTGGAGTTTTTCTTAGTGCATTTGTTTCTCTAGCGTTTTCCTAGCATTTTGCAAGTAAAAACAGCTTCATCCTACATTTTAAAGATAAAAATACCAATAGGTTACGCAGGCTAGCACAATGCGATACCAAGCAAAGCTAGTCAAATCATATTTGTGCAGGAATTTAAGGAACCAGAGCACTGACCAATAAGCCACAATAAAGGAAACCACAAAGCCAATGCCCAAGACAGCCAAATCATCCTGACTTAAGTACGCCAAACTTTTGAGCAAATCATATAGACAAGCGACAAACATTAACGGCACAGCAATCAAAAAGGTGTAGCTAGCAGCAGCCTGACGGGACAGGCCCACCAAAAGTCCCCCGGCAATGGTGCTGCCACTGCGGGAAAAGCCCGGCCACAGAGAGAGAAATTGATAAATACCGACCCAAAGAGCCTGCTTCATAGAAATCTTGTCCACATCATCCACTAGCTCTGCTTCCCTGCCCTTGGTTCGATGCTCGGCAAACATCAAAAGCACGCCACCCAAGGCCAAGCCAATGGCCACAGTAAAGGGAGAAAAAAGATATTTTTTTATAAAAGGATACAGAAAATACGCCAAGCCCATCACAGGGACAATGCCAGCCGCAATATGCCACACCGATAATCCCTTGTGCACATCCCAGCCATCCTTAGTAAAGAAACGGGCAAAGCGCTCCTTATAGATAAAAATAACGGATAAAATCGCACCCAATTGCACGAAAACATCAAATACATCCGCTACAGGTCCATCAAAGCCCAGCATATGACCTACGATGATCATATGTCCCGTGGAAGAAACAGGCAAAAATTCAGTCAGTCCCTCAACGATACCAACAATAACGGCAATTAGATATTGATCCATTTTAACATCCTTTCCATCAAAGTATATTAATTTATTATACGCTTTTTTAGCAAATAACACAACCCAAAGTCACTATTTAGCGTTAACTTTACTTAAGCTTTACTGCCAATAAGCAAAAACAAAAGACAGCCTCCCGAAGAAGCTGTCTTTTATTATATACGTTTTAAATGAATCAAAGGTTAACTAACTAGGCTTAATCGCCAAAGGAAATGCCCAATTGACGACCAGTGCGAATAATTTCGCTGTCCACAGGCACTTGACGCGGCTTTTCAGCCGCCTTTTGAATGTACACAGTAACAATTTGGTCATGATAAAGGGAAACCATAACATTATATTCGCCACGCAGGCATGCTTCCGCTGCTGCGACGCCATAACGAGTGGATAAAACTCTGTCGAAGGCTGAAGGAGAACCGCCACGCTGCAAATAGCCCAACACCGTACATCTAGACTCGATACCTGTACGCTCTTCTATTGCGTTTGCTACCTTCTCGCCAATACCACCTAAGCGAATGGGCTCAAAGCTGCCCTTAACTACACGAGCAACGGACATTTCACCGCCCTCAGGCCTTGCACCCTCAGCTACCACAATAATGCTAAAGTTTTTACCTGCTTCCTTACGCTGTTCAATTTTAGCAATCACGCTGTCCAGCTTATAAGGAAGCTCCGGCAACAGAATTACATCTGCGCCACCGGCAATGCCGCTATGCAGAGCAATCCAACCCGCATAACGACCCATAACCTCTAAAACCATAACCCTGTGATGGGATTCAGCGGTAGTATGAAGTCTGTCCAACGCCTCAGTGGCCATTGCCATCGCCGTATCAAAGCCAAAGGTGCGCTCTGTACACGGCAAATCATTATCAATGGTCTTCGGGCAGCCAACAACTTTTACGCCACACTCTCTAGCCAATTGCGCCCCAATATTCAGGCTACCATCGCCACCGATAACGACCAAAGCTTCAATATCATACTTACGCAGATTTTCCAGCACCTTTTCCCGCATATCCTTATAGATAATAGTTCCATCCTCTTGTTCAATGGCAAATTTAAAGGGATTATCACGGTTGGTTGTGCCTAAAACAGTACCACCACGAGGAAGAATGCCCGAAACACTGGCATAATCCATCTTTTGTAAATTGCCGTTCACTAAGCCGTTGAAGCCATTATGCACGCCATAAACATCACAGCCATTTTGTAAAAAGGTCTTTACCACGGCTCTGATAACTGCATTCAAGCCTGGGCAATCACCACCGCCCGTCAGCACAGCAAAGCAACGCTTTTTTTCAGTCATGCCAAACCTCCGCCTCTAGCAAAAAGCAGAAATTAGTCCTCTACATTCCAAATCTTGAAGCCGTCCGGACTAATGCGAATTGCTTCGGTACCATCGAACTTATCATAGCACAGGTTGCCATTTTCAATATAGCCAGGCCATGCAGTGATGATGGTGAATTTTTTGCTCAGCTTACGCATTAAGCTGTCAGTGTTGATATGGAATACAGGAACAAACAGAGTTTGCAGTCTATCCAAAATAATAACGTCAGCGTTGTAGCTTGCCAAAATTTCTGCAAACATATCAGGAGCATACAGGCCTCTGTCAGCTGCAGGAATAGCCAGGAACTCTTCGCTAATCAGCATGCGGCAATCAACATAGGTCCATTTTTTTACCTCTGCTGCTTCGCGCAATACTTTACTCTTGCCACTACCGGGTTTACCGGTAACGATTACAACATTGCCTTTGTCGGCTTGAGCTTCCTCAACAACCTTTAACAATTCTTCTACTTGATTCATTTGAAAAACCTCCTATGACACCGAAGTGTAAATATTTCACTTAAATTGTTACCTAGTATATTCGCTGAACTTCTCTAAAATCCTTTAAAAAATATACACCATTCAGAAAATTTCCTTATGCAGCCTCGTAATGTTACACTTTTATCATTAATTAGCTGTTTTTTGTATCTTTATCCTTAAATCTTTCGTAGGGATCAATAGCCAAAAGGCCACTATACACCGTTCTCAGGTCGGTAAACTCTCCCTTGCTGATGATATATTTTTCTAATTTTCTTTTAACCCGCTGTAGCGCATTATCAATGGACTTGATATGCCTATTCAAATCCACCGCAATCTCCTGATAGGATTTACCATCCAGGTAACTCATCAGCACCTTCCATTCCAAATCACTGAGAATATCATTCATTTTATTCTCAATATCACTGAACTCCTCCCTGCTAATCACCATATCCTCGGGGTTAGCCACACGCACACCGCTGATAATATCCAGCAATGTTCGGTCACTATCCTCCTCGTAAATTGGCTTATTGAGGGACACGTAGGAATTCAAGGGAATGTGCTTTTGGCGGGTTGCAGTTTTTATAGCGGTAATAATCTGCCTAGTTACACACAGCTCAGCAAAGGCCCTAAAGGAAGACTGTTTATCATTTTTAAAATCACGAATCGCCTTATATAGGCCAATCATGCCTTCTTGAATAATGTCCTCCCGCTCGGCGCCAATAAGAAAATAGCTACGTGCTTTAGCTCTGACAAAATTTCTGTACTTATGCAGCAAATACTCCTGCGCCAATACATTATCGTGGAGCTGGGCATCCAAAACGATATCCTCATCCGTCATTTGGTCAAAAGCTTCATAAGGATCGTTTCTCTTTACCGTATCCGTAGTCATCAAGTACATTTCCTCCGTGTGGGTTATAGCAATAAGAATACTGTTTTATTATATCCTGTCAAGCCCTTGCCGTCAATCTTACTGACGACGTATTTTTTCTAAATGCTCTAAAACATGCCCATTAATGCGTCCGCCTAGCTCATTGCGGTTCAATGCGCCACGAGGAATGCGCAGCCTTTCGGCAATTTGGCGCTTGGTCTTTTTATATTCCTCACGAAATTCGCGTGCCGAAATACGGTAAGCCCCGGCGCCTAAAATATTTATCTGCTCCGCATAATCGCTGGTTACCACAAACACCTTGGACCTGTAGGGTCCATGACCCAGCTCGTAGGCCCGTCTTTCAATCCAAGAGTCAGCTGTTTCACCTTCACCGGTATAAACCACCTGAATCCCATGGATTGTTTCCACTGCAGCAGCACCTGCAACCTCCAGCGCATCAAAAACCACTATGGCTTTGTAGCCCTTAAAGGCTGCATATTCGCTAACGTTGGCTACCAAAATTTCTCTGGCATGCTCGAGACTTGTTTGGCGAAGCTGGGCAAATTCTTTCCAGGCATTAATTACATTATAGCCATCTATAATCAGATATTCGCCCATGCTTCACCTCCTTAAGCACATTAATATTATAAATATTAGTTGCCGAATAGATGGCGCTGACGCACCACTTCATACATTAAAATAGCACCTGCATTGGAAGCGTTCAGGGAATTGACACCACCATGCATGGGCAGGCTCACGATATCATCACATTTTTGCTTGACTAGTCGGCCCAAGCCCTTGCCCTCGGCACCAATTACCAGCACAATGGGCCCTGTCATATTGGCAGCGTAAAAATCGACGCCATCCATATCCGCACCCACCAGCCAGCAGCCACGAGCCTTAAGTTCATCCATAGCTTGGGCAATATTGCCAATTTGCACCACTGGCACATATTCCACCGCACCGGCAGAGATTTTGGCTACCACTGCATTGAGAGGACAGCTACGCCGCCGCGGCAGCAGTACGCCGTGGACGCCTGCGGCATCCGCTGTACGAATTAGCGCACCGACATTTTGCGGGTCCTGCAGCTCATCTAAAAGCAGCAAAAAGGGCTGCTCGCCCTTGGCTGCTGCCTTAGCGAATACATCATCCAAAGTTTGGAAGGCGATGGGCGCTGCCAAGGCCACCACGCCTTGGTGACGCAGGCCGGGTGCTAGCTTGTCCAAGCGCTCAGCTTTTACTAGCTCCACGGGCACGCCCTTGCTTTTAGCCAAGGCCAAAAGCTCGCCCAGGCTGCCTCCGTGAGCGCCCTCCTGCACCAGCAGCTTATTCAAGGGACGCTGCCCCTTCAGCGCTTCGGCTACAGCGTTACGGCCCGCAAGCACATCACCTGCAGTCGGCTTTTCCGACTTCACCTCTTGCTTGCGAGGCTGCTTCGTAGGCAAAGAACGAACCTTTTTCTGCAAGTCCTCTCTCATGGCTGTGCTCCTTCTTGAGCAGCCTTCGCTCTTTGGGCTAAAATCGCCTGCAAGCGCCCACAGCTCATCTCACCCTCATGGCATACGCCCTCAGAAACGCAGGTTGGACCGGCATTTTCAAAAATCACCGGCGCAACCTCCTTTACTTGGCGCAGCATCTCGTTAGCCAGTGCGCGAATTTCCCATTGCGCGCGGGTGCAGCAGCGCAGGCTGAAGAAATTCAAAAGCGAACGCGCATTAAAGGTGCAAACGATTTTGGTTTCCGTAGCATTAGGCAGAATATAGCGAGCATCCTCAGCTAAAACGCCTGCTGCGGTAAATTCATTGTATAAATCCTGAATCTCCGCCATTAGGGCGTCGAATTTAGCCTTGGCTGCGGGATTCTTCGCAATGGAGGGGGGCACAATGGTTTCAAAATCATGCTCCTTCACATAGCGTTGGGATTGCTGGGAATAGGAGGCAATGCGGTGACGCACCAATTGATGCGTCAAAACGCGGGACACACCTTCAATAGCGAAGGTGAAGGTCACATGCTCCAAAGTGGAAAAATGCCCCATGCTCACCAGCTTACGCACCAATTTAGCAGCCTGCTCATCACTGATTTTTTCTTCCAATTGGGCAGCACCAATGGGAGAATAACACAGACGCGCACTCATGGCTACGGTGCGCTCCGGCTCCGGGGTATAACGCACTAATTTAACCTGCATGGTCATAAAGCATCCTCCTTTCGCATAAAAATCTCATAAATTTATTTAGCTAAGCTTGCACTGATAAGCTTAAAGGAAGCTTCCAAAAGCTCCTCAAGGCGCTCCTGGCGCTCCTCTAAAAAGAGATAGCCCAAAAGAGCCTCAAAGGCGGTGGCCATACGATATTGGTATACAGAAGCACTTTTAGGAACGGTAGATTTGGCATTGCGTCCCCGGTGGAACACCTGCCTTTCCTCCTCGGTCAAGCCTGCTTCTATGCCTTCCATAGCTAGGCTTTGGCACACAGCACTGACATACTTCATGCCCAAATCATTGAGCACCCGCACATGACTGGAGGCTGGCAAAAGCCGCAAACGCACATACATGGAAAAAACTACATCACCAATATAGGCCAGCACGATGGGGTTCATTTGCTTAGCATCTATTTCTTTTAGGCAAGCACCGCTCTCAGCCTGACAAGCGGCGAGAGCGTGCTCCTTTAACAACTGGTATTGGGCAAATTTCATTGCTTAGACCATTTTACGCCTTGGGGAGTATCCTGCAGCACAATGCCGATTTCACCCAGCTTGTTGCGCAGCTCGTCAGCCAAGGCATAGTTTTTAGCCTTGCGCGCATCCTGACGCATAGCGATTAAGAGCTCTACCAACTCAGCTTCCTTGCTGTCGCCAGCTTCAGCGGCTGCGGGAGCAGCAGGTTTTTCCAAAACGCCGATGATGGAAGCCATTTCACTAAACAGAGCTGCCATTTCAGCTACCAGCTTGCCATCGGGCTTAATGCCTGCATCGGTAATAGCTTTATGATATACATTGATTTCTTTAGCTAAAGCGAACCAATAGCTAATAGCCAAAGCAGTGTTGAAATCATCACGCATAGCCTCTAAGAAGGCTTCACGCAGCTCAGCTACCTTCGCGCGCAGTGCCAGGCTTTCCTCGGTGGGGCCGGCATTCATCATAGATTCCAAGGTAGTCAGAGTTTCTTGAGCACTGCGCAGGCGAGCCAAGCTCTTTTCAGCTTCCTTCAGGCGCGCATCGCTAAAGTCCAACGGACTGCGATAATGAGTGGAAACAATGAAGAAACGCAGTGTCTCCGGCTCAAAATGCTCCAGAATATCGATAACCATGAAGAAATTGCCCAGGGACTTGGACATTTTCTCATTATCTACGGTAATGAAGCCATTGTGCAGCCAGTAGTGCACGAAGGGATGGCAGCCAGTGCAGCCCTCGGATTGAGCAATTTCATTCTCGTGATGCGGGAAAATCAAATCGCTGCCGCCGCCGTGGAAGTCGAAGGATTTACCCAAATACTTCATGCTCATGGTAGAGCATTCGATGTGCCAGCCCGGGCGACCCTTGCCCCAGGGGCTCGGCCAGGAGGGTTCGCCAGGTTTAGCAGATTTCCACAGAGCAAAGTCCATGGGGTTTTGCTTGCGGTCGTCCACATCCACGCGAGCACCAGCCATCATATCCTCGATATTACGTCCGGACAGTTGACCATAATGCTTAAATTTTTCTACGCTGTAGAAAACGTCGCCGTCCACTACATAAGCATAGCCATTATCAATTAAACCTTGTACGGTGCCGATAATATCCTCGATATGCTCGGATACACGAGGATAAACATGGGCACGGCGTACATTCAGCTTATCCATTACTTCAAAATAGGAGTCGATGTAACGGTTGCAGATATCGAACCATTGCACTCCCTCTTTATTGGCAGTGTTAATGATCTTGTCATCAACGTCAGTAAAGTTTTGCACATGGGTTACATCATAGCCCTCATGCTCCAAGAAGCGGCGAATTACGTCCCAGGTTACGAAGGGGCGCGCATTGCCGATATGAGGATGGTTGTAGGGGGTAACGCCGCATACGTAAATATTGGCCTTACCGGGAGTCATGGGAACGAATTCTTCTTTTCTATTGTTTAGGGTATTGTAGACGCGAATAGTCATTGTTATTCTCCTATCTAAAAGCATTATAAGCACCGTTATACTTCGTCACAGCTTGCAGACTTGCTCGACGTACGTAAAGTACGCCTTCGCTGCATCTGCTGCACTGTTCCTCGTCTTCCGGCACTTCTAACGCTTTTTATAACATAACTCCAGCTTTTGCCAGAGAAGCCTTAATGCGTTTTGCAGTGCGCTCTACACCCAGCAGCGGTACCATGGCTGCCAGCTCCGGACCATGTTGGTTACCGGTCAGAGCCACACGGATGGGCATGAATACATCCTTGCCCTTCAGCTTGGTGCCCTTTTGAATTTGCTTGAACAGCGCCTTGACAGCTGCATTATCCAGATTTTCTACCTTGGGCAGCTCCTCTAAAAGCATCTTAATAACGGTGGGAACAGTTTCGGCCTTCAAAACAGCCTCTGCTTCCTCGTTTTCAAAATCAAATTCATCATTGAAGTACATTTCTACGCAAGCGGGGATTTGCGCTGCATAAGAAACATGCTCTTGCGCCGTAGCCACCACGCGCTTCAGCCAAGCCAGCTTCTCGCCCTCTTCCTCGCCGGTCATGTAACCAGCAGCAATCATATGGGGCTTAGCAGCTTCAAAGAAGGCTTCAGCATCCAGCTGACGCATATAATGTTGGTTAATCCAGTTCAGCTTATCAATATCGAAAACAGCCGGATTCTTAGCTACGCGGTCCATGGAGAACTCTTTAACCAGCTCTTCCATGCTAAAGATTTCCTGCTCGCTATTGGGAGCCCAGCCCAACAGAGCCAAGAAATTATTGATGCCGGCGGGCAGATAGCCCAGCTGACGATATTGGTCCACACTGGTTGCGCCATGACGCTTGCTCATCTTGGTGTGGTCCTTGCCCAAAATCAGGGAAATGTGACCAAAGGTGGGTTGCTTAAAGCCCAGTGCATCATAAATCAAGCATTGACGCGGAGTGTTGGACAAATGCTCCTCAGCACGAATTACATGCGTAATATGCATCAGCGCATCGTCGATTACTACAGCATAGTTATAGGTGGGAATGCCATCGGATTTAACGATAACAAAATCACCGATATTATTAGAATCAAATACTACATCGCCACGCACCATGTCGCGCACCAAAATTTGCTTATCGGCAGGCACACGGAAGCGCACGGTGGGCTTGCGGCCTTCGGCCTTGAACTGAGCAATTTGTTTCTCGGTCAAATTGCGGCATTTGCCCATGTAGCGAGGCATTTTGCCAGCCTTAATCAGGGATTGGCGCTCCTCCTCTAGCTCCTCGTCGGTGCAATAGCAATAGTAGGCCTTGCCCTCAGCCAGCAGCTGGTCGGTATATTTTTTGTAAATATCCAGACGCTCCATTTGATGGTAGGGGCCATTGGGGCCGCCCACATCAACGCCCTCATCCCAGTCCATACCCAGCCATTTTAAAGCGGCCTTGATGTTTTCCTCGGACTCCGGAGTAGAACGCTCTCTATCAGTATCTTCAATACGCAGAATCAGCTTGCCGCCGGTTTTACGGGCCAACAGCCAGTTGAACAGGGCACTACGAGCGCCGCCAATATGGAACGGGCCGGTGGGGCTCGGTGCAAATCTTACTCTTACTTCTTCATTATTACAACAACAACACATCTTTTATTCTCCCTCCAAAATTATTCAGGCATTGCTTCTTTGAAGCCTGTTATGGTTAATTAGCTTAATTGTGCAGGCTATACCGGGCTCATTCCCCTCACTTGCAGCGATGAGAATTGTATAGTCTGTCAACTTAATATTATAGCATAATGCGTCCACAAAAGGAACAGCCAAAAAGAAAAAACGCCCATGAATAATAATCCATGAGCACATAGTTTGGCTCCCCCACCGGGGGAGCTGCCGCCATCGAACTAAAGCTATTCATCTAGCCAAGATGCGGCTGAGAGGGGCTTCGCAAAACTTGAAGATTATACGTATCCCCTCTCCGTCAGTCGCATTTCATAATCAGTAACAGCCAAGTATGCTGCGCGACTGCCACCTCTCCCGGTGGGCGAGGCTAAGTCTTATTTAAATCTTTAAAAGGGAAGCTACAGCCTCGGCCGCGATGCCCTCGCCACGTCCGGTGAAGCCCAGCTTTTCCGTCGTCGTAGCCTTCACGTTCACTGCATCCTCGTCAATTCCCAGCACTGCAGCCACCTTGCTACGCATCGTGGGAATATAACCTGCCAGCTTGGGACGCTGCGCGATAATCGTCACATCAACATTGTTAATGCGCCAGTCACGTTCGCGCAAAAGCCCAACAACATGCTCTGTCAGCTTCATGCTGTCGGCGCCTTTAAAGCGTTCATCCGTATCGGGAAAATGCTTGCCGATATCGCCCAGAGCAGCTGCGCCCAAGAGAGCGTCCATCAGCGCATGCAGCGCCACATCCGCATCACTGTGGCCTAAAAGGCCCCGCTCATACGGCACCTCGACACCGCACAAAATCAGCTTGCGCTCGAGCACTAGTTTATGCACATCATAGCCGCAGCCTACTCTAAAGGCAGGCAGCTTTACATTATTCTCCATAATTACGCTCCTCGTCCTGCAATTCCTCTAAGAAATGCTCCGCCAGCACCAAATCCTCCGGCGTAGTAATTTTAATATTTTCGTAACGGCCCTGCGCAACCACCACTCTGTGCCCCAATAGCTCCACGACGGAAGCATCGTCAGTAACAGCTGCTGGCTTCGCAGCCAACGCTGCATACGCCTCCTTGAGCAAGGACGCACGAAATATTTGCGGTGTTTGCACCGCCACCAAAGTAGAACGCATTGGCGTATCCACCACCACACCACTAGCATCCACCACTTTAATTGTGTTCTTCACAGGCACCGCCGCAATGGCCGCCCCCTGCTCCTTGGCCGCTGCTAATGTACGTTCGAATACAGCTCTACCGGCAAAGGGACGCGCACCATCGTGCACAGCGATATAAGCAGCGTCATCAGGCACTGCTGCCAAAGCGTTGGCCACGCTGTCCTGGCGCTCCTTGCCCCCTGCCACCACCTTAATAGGCAGCGCTGGGAAATACTCCGGCTGATAGCTAGTCAGGAGCTGTTCACCCTCCTCGACCTCCGCCGGAGCCAGCACCACGATAGCCTCAGTCACCAGCTTAGTCTTCTCCAGCATATGCAGACAATGCACGAGGAGCGGTGCTCCTGCCAGCTTGGCAAAGGCCTTATTAATCCCCAGCCCTAAGCGTTTACCAGCACCAGCTGCAGGCACAATCGCAACTACTTTTTCCATAAGCTTCTCTCCCTTGCCTAATAGCGCACCGCCTTAGCAAAAATCATTCTGCCTGCCGACGTTTGCAGTACGGATGTAACTACCACAGGAATGCTGTTGCCAATGCTATGGCGACCATTTTCTACTACAATCATCGTACCGTCATCAAGATAAGCAATGGCCTGATTAGCCTCCTTGCCTTCCTTTACTAGGTACACATTCATCTCTTCTCCGGCAATAACCAAGGGCTTAATAGCATTAGCCAGCTCGTTAATATTCAGCACCTTCACGCCCTGAATACCGGCCACCTTATTCAAATTGTAATCATTGGTGATAATGGCGGCGTAGGCCTGCTTAGCCAAACGCACCAGCTTGGCATCAACCTCGCTGATATCGTCATAGTCGTTATCCACAACCACTACCTGCTCCTTGTAGCTAATGCGCAAATCCTGCACCAAATCCAGACCGCGGCGTCCCTTGGCCCGCTTTAGATTATCGGCAGAATCGGACAGCTTTTGTAGCTCCTCCAGCACAAAATTGGGCACCACCAGCTGACCCTCTAAAAAGCCAGCTGCCATAATATCCATAATGCGCCCATCAATAATTACGCTGGTATCCAGTAGCTTATTTGTACTATAGAAGCGGTCACTCAAAGCTCCAGTAATAGCATCGGGCTGTTTTTCCTCTGGCTTAATCACCTTGCGATTGGGGATGCGATTGAAAAAGCCCACAATATCATTATGCTTGCGCAAAGCCAGCTTGGCACCAACAATGCTCAGCACCAAGCTTAATACAATAGGAATATAGGGGCCTACAATGGGCAATCTAGAAAAAGGGCCACCAATCAAATTGGCCAAAATCAAGCCAATACCAATGCCAAAAACCATTACCAAAATATCACTGGTGGGAATTTTGGACAGGGATGTGGTCAACAGCTCCGCATAATTAAAAAGACTATTGGTAATGAAGGGCGCTAGCACCAGTGCCAGCCACGAGAAGATAAAAAGGCCGGGCAGAGCCAAAATCATATTAGCAAAGGTGACACCAAAAAAGCCGTTGCCGTGCAGATCATAGC
>OBLI01000845.1_pt1 | contig 31871 bp, 39 predicted proteins | sample 1519701 | NCBI WGS metagenome assembly OBLI01 (sample SAMEA3663005, study PRJEB22513) | pig gut metagenome | biome: pig gut; feature: pig-associated habitat; material: faeces | place: France | collected 2012 | reverse complement strand
CCTTATGCTGTACAAAAAAATATTAGAAGAATGGCTATCGAATCAAAAAAAATATCTGAAATATTCAACATATACAAATTATTTTAATATCATTCATAATCAAATCATGCCTAAATTAGGGCATTACGATATTGAAGAATTAAAAGAAGAAATACTTCAGAATTTCATTTTAGAACAGATAGAACACGGAAGAGTTGATCAAACAGGAGGGATATCACATAAATATGCAAAAGATATCATTACTGTTCTTAAACTTACAATCAATCATGATTTTAAAATTTGTCTTCCGTATGAAAAACCTAAGGCGGTCGAGATTTTTGAAAAAGAAAATCAAATAACATTGATCAATCACCTCCAGTCAAATATAACTCATAAAAACTTCGGGATTCTTCTATGCATACATACCGGAATCAGAATCGGAGAACTTTGCGCTCTTAAATGGGGCGATATAAACCTTTCTTCAAAACTTTTAAATATAAATAAAACCATGATTCGTACATATACCAAAGAAGATGGCTCAAAACTACAAATTACTCCACCAAAAACACGTTCCAGCTTACGCACCATTCCACTAAATTCATGGATAATGCAGTATGCCAATTTACTACAAGGTCAAGATGATCATTATATACTTACAAATAGAGAAAATCATATAGAACCAAACAAATACAGACTATACTACAATAAATTGCTTAAAAAACTTGAACTGCCACATCTAACATTCCACGCTTTACGTCACACATTTGCTACTAGATGTATTGAATGTGGGTGTGATTATAAATCATTAAGTGAATTGCTAGGACATTCAAATGTGAGTATTACTATGAACATATATGTCCACCCACAAATGGAATTAAAGCGTAAATGTGTTGAACTGCTTTCTGATTACTACAAGTAAATGTATGTCCTTTGCAACCAATTCTGAAGGTGGAGAATATTCACATAAAATAACTGTAGATGAAATGCCTTCTCACAATCACTATATAAATGGATATTCAAATGCGTTTGGAACTAAGTATTATTACAACCTTGTCGGTGGTTCAAACACATATGGTTCTAAGAATACAAATGATGCTGGAGGTGGACAAAGCCACAATAATATACAACCATACATCACTGTATTCTTTTGGCGTAGAACAGCATAATTACATCTTGTTAATGTATGTCATTTACTGCTAATTCAACAGGTGGTGAGTACACCCACAAATTAACAGTAGACGAAATGCCATCACATAGACATAAGTTAACAATGAGAAATAATTCTTCTGCTGGGGCATACTATGCCAGACCTCCACTATCTGCTAATTCAGGTAGCAATTACGATGCTGATCGAGAAGATACAATTGCTTCAAAAGGTGGAGATGTCTCTCACAATAATATCCAGCCATATATTACTGTGTATTTTTGGAGGAGAACCGCTTAATGTATAAGTATGTCTTTTACAACCGCAGGTGATACAGGAGGAGAGTATAAGCACACATTAATAACTAGTGAAATACCTAGTCATAATCACACTTTATACTTCGATTCTGGACAAGTTGCAAAATTATGGCAGATTTCAACACAGTTCGCAAGCGGTTCAAAATCGGCTATTGTATCGTATGGAACTAGTACTAATTATCCGCAGATAGCTAATACAGGTGGTAGTAATTCACATAATAACATTCAACCTTATATCACAGTTTATTACTGGAGGAGAACCTCCTAAGCAGTCCTTCTCCAGAAGTATACAACAATATAAGGTGATAAATTATTATGGGCGGAACCGCCACCTGTTGAGCTAGTTCCTTTAGTTATATTGTAAGAAGAGCCTGTACGCATTGTATATCCATAATCAGTCCATCCAGTTACAATGTTATTTTGTTTGTCTGCTGTTCCAAATGTATGATTGTGGCTAGGCATCTCATCAGTAGTAAGAGTATGACTATATTCACCTCCAGTATTGTTAGCAGTAAAGGACATACTTGTACTACCATCGTTACCAGTACCTTGACCAATCAATGTTCTACCTTGTCCAAATTGTTCCCATGTACCACCTAAGAAGTTGCCAGGGTTATTATTGTTATATGTAATATATACCGAGCCAACCGGGTAAATTTTATTCAACAAATCGCTATCCGATATACCAAGCCAACTTTGTAATACAGATTTATTAACGTCTTTTATTTTAGTTCCGTTATCTGTATATCCTGCGATATGACTCAAGTTATTAGTGTTTAAGCCAGCACCAGCATACCCAATTTGTATTTTTCTAGACGAATCTCCGTAGTCAGCAACACCAGTAGAATAACCGTCCAACTTTCCGTTAAATTTAGCATCCCAAGCAACTTCAAATAAGTCATCGGTTTCAGCAAATTTACCAAATGCGATTCCAGTTTTATTTTTTCTTACATTCATAACCCTTGATGATGTTGAAATCGTGACTGTTGCTGAAGCGCTGTTCCCTAACGCATCGGTCACACTAGCCGTCAATGTATATGACGAACCAATAGAACAATTCGCAGCCAATACAAATGCCGTGTTATCGCTGAATGAAGTATTTGACGCGCCATTACATGATGCCGATCTAGACGATACAGAGTTCTTTGAAGACACACTCGCGATATTCCAATCTACCGTAACTTTCAAATATGTTCCGTTTTTGTTGGCTGTTCCGTCAGATGAACATCGTACCGCAGTAGCTTTGATTGACGGCAATGAATAATCAACAACATTGATTGATACCGTCTTTTCATCCGTTCGACCTCTTGAATCCGTGATACGACATGTGTATGTATTCGTTTCAGCGGTAACTAATACGTTAGATGTAGCCGACGAGCTTGTGCTTGACAGATTAGGTCCGGTGATTGAATATGACTTGATAGTAGAGCCATACGATCCGGACACAGACGTCATCGCGATGGTTACTTTAGAATATCCCTTTACATACACACCCCAACCAGATGGAACACCGTTATCCACCCTTGTTGCGGTTGGATTTCCCATTGTTGGAACCACTGAATCAGGAACATTCAAATTGATCGTATTGGTCACAGCATTTCCAACTTGTGTCGAACCATTGAATGTTGTGACTCTAACGGTCATAACTCCTGTTGTGCTGTTTGGAATCATTGAACATAAATCAAGTGAAGGTGTGAACGATGCGGATGTTATCGCGTTCGTGCTCACGGATACGAAGTCGCTTCCTTCGAAAGAATATTCTACTTTATGTGTGAATGAATCAGAATTTCTACTTATAGCGACCGAAACGGCACTTCCTAGTAAATTATTAGAACTACTTATCGTGAATGAAGAAGCTCTTGCAATGACCGTCAAGGCTGTATATGCCGTTGCTGCACTATTGGACGCAGGCGACCAACCACCAGACGTTGAACCAGCTTCAAATACGACTTTTGCGAACCCGTTCAGTGAACCGTCATCTTTGTGTTTTACTGTTATTTGGCCTGAAACACTTTTTGTTCCGTAGCCCATACCGCACGAAGTAAACCCTGATGATGTCGCAACTAATACGTCTTTTCCGTCATTGTCATCATGCCAATATAGTTTCAAATATGAATTGTAATATGAATCCCACGACACGTCAGATGCTCCGATGGAACCACTTATTGATATAACTGAAGTATTGTTCGCGACACTTGGTGATGATTCCGACCAAGAAACACTCAATGTATAAGGATTCGAACTGTTTGAACAATATATATACTTGCTCAATTTAATAGTTGCCATTTTAAATCACCCCCTAAACCAATGAGAAACCTAAATCACCTTCATCAATGAACATGAAATTTCCCACGCCAATTGATTGTGTGATGATCGCGGTCAAAATATGAAGTTCATTATTGCTAATCCATGCTACCTTATTATTACCCTGAAAGAACGCCAATTCAGTAGTTGTCAATCTAGCTTTGAATGGCTGATTAGATGCACCCAACTCAAGTGTTGCGCCGTCAAATCTGGCCCATTCTTGAATCTCTGATGCGCTGACTTTTCCATCTACAGCCTTTTGCAATTGATCTGTTGTCGTCTTAATGAATTGAGCCATGTCAGCGGTAATCTGTAATTGATTAGATAATGCAGATATAGAAGTAGTATTGCCGTCAGCTGTTTCTTTCACAGACGAAACCATAGCGGTAATTTGTTTGGCAGTTTCATTCAATAATGATTCGTACGATTCAGTTATAGTGACCGTAGCATCGCCAACTGCATCGTTGGTGTAATCTATATACCCTTGTTCCACATCTTCTAGTGCAGGCGTCCAGTCTGTAGCTTTGTTACCTTTTTCAAGTTTCCACTTTCCAAAATTAAAATATATGCCAGTTTGACCATCATTAATTTCTCCACCATTAAGAACAACATACATTGTAGTAGCAGTAGCTTCGAATGTTAACGTACCTCTAGTCTTAGATGTAACAGTATTAGGAATGACATATTTACAAAGTACGTCAGTAGGAGCATTACTCTGTGGAGTAGAATCTTTTATGTAAACTCCGTACTTATAAAAAGAATAATTCTCATATGCAACAGGCACTTCGTAATCGAATCCAAGTGAGTATGCTTTACCTATTTCTAAATTAGATAAAGTAAGATATATAACCTCCCATCCGCCGCCTAAAGTATTATAAATTAATTTACTATCGTAACCATTAGATTCTATAGTCACCCATTCTGGTTTATAATTATACCAATTAGACATATTGCTTTGGGCTTTGGTTAATAAATTCCTTCCGCCAACCTGCAAATTATCAATCTTAGAATTAGCAGTGTCGGCAGTTGACTGAGCATTGTTGGCTTTTGTATCAGTTTTGGATAGTTCTGTTTTTGTCGCTCTTAGCGCTATTTGTTCTGCATTTTGTGTGATATTTGTTTCCGCGGTCGTAACTCTTACTGCAAGGGCATCCGCATCGGCTTGTGCTTTATCTGCCGCTTTTTTTGCTGCATCCGCTGCGCTCTGGGCATTGTCCGCTGCTGTCTTAGCTTCGTTCGCTTTATTTTGCGCCGTTGCTGCATTTGCTTTGGCGGTATCAGCTGTGCTTTGAGCAGTTGCTGCACTTGCTTTTGCCGAATCTGCCGCTTTTTGTGCTGTATCAACCGCCGCTTGTGCTGCTGCGATTTCTTCTTCTGTCGCATCTACTCGGCTAGTAACGTCCGCTAAATTCTGTTGTGCCGTTGCCAAATCAGTGGCAGCCTGTTGAGCTTTTGCATCTGCTGCATCTGCTGCACTTTGAGCATCCTGCGCCGCTTGTGATGCTGCATTGGCTTTGGCCTGTGCTGTTTCTGCGTTGGCTTTAGCTGTGTCGGCCGTACTCTGTGCATTAGCAGCCGCTTGTGCTGCTTCATTCGCTTTCGTTTGTGCAGCGGTGGCATTTCCGTTTGCTTCATTAGCTAATTGTTGAGCATTCAAAGCATCTGCTGCCGCTTGATCTGCTATTGACTGTGCATTTGACGCGTTTGTATTGGCCATGTCTGCGGTTGACTGTGCCGCGCTTGCCGCTTCACTTGCGGTCTTTGCGTCTTCTTTGGCCTTGTCAGCTGCGGTTTGCGCTGCCAATACTTTGGCTTGTGCATCTGCGATGTCTTGTTCTGTGGCATCGACACGACCTTGAACGGTTGCTAAATCGGCTTGTGCTTGTTCTAAATCAGTTTGAGCTTTTGAAGCTACCGCCGCCGCATCATCTGCCGCCTTTTTAGCATTATCTGCATTTGTCTGTGCAGCGGTTGCACTTGCTTTCGCTTCGTCCGCTGCAGTCTGTGCTGCGGTTGCATTTGCGGTTGCTTCATCTGCTTTTGTCTGTGCTTCATTTGCGATCGTTGAAGCACTGTTGGCCAAATCTTTAGCATTGTTAGCTGTTTCGTCAATGATCGTGATTTGTGACGCATTGGACGCTATTCCGGCTGCGTTTTTTGAGATCTGCGTCTGAAGCGTCGTCTGTGCTTCTGTCAGTTCTGTTTTTCTTGCATATTCGGCCGTCATGGTTTCGGTCAAAGTTTCAAGTGATTGACCAAATTCATCAATGTCCTTTTGTGCCTGTTCTGCATCCGCTTTTGCAGCGCTTGCCGTGGCGCTCGCTTGTTCCGCCGTTGATTTTGCTGTGTTCGCTGTTTCAACCGCGCTTGATGAACTTGTCAATGCGCTTTCTGCCTTTTCTATGGCTGTCGTCGCACTTGTCTTGGCTTCATTGGCTTTTGTCAACGCCTGTGAAGCCTGTTCCTTTGCCGTCGTTGCGTCTTCCTGGGCGGTCTGTGAAGACGTCCATGCGTTTTGTGCCGTCATGCTGGCATTGTCAACGGTCGTTTGAATTGATTCAACACTACTTTGAACGTTTTCAATGGCTGTTTTTGCTTCATTTGCCTTTGCCGTAGCATCTTGTGCGCTCTGTGTGGCCATTTCTGATTTTGTGATCGCTTCATTGGCTTTTGTCAAAGCGTCATTAGAATCGCTTAAAGCACTATTTGCGACTGTCTGTGCGTCGTCCGCTTTTGATGATGCGTTATTAGCAATATTCAACGCCCTTTTTGCATCCAATGAATTTTCCGCGAATTTCTTCGCTAAATTGGCTACCTTTTCATTGATGTCGCTATTCTTCAATAGAAATTCGCCAAGCGTGGCTTTATATGACTTATTCACAACCGACTTTTCAAGTTTCAAAAGCCTTGTTTGAAGGTACATTTTGCCAGCTTCATCAATTATATTTACAGTATCGCCAATCTTCACGTTATTTGGTAGCGTTGCAATATCTACTTCATAATTGACCTCAATTTCACGTAATTTCTTCAATTCTGTGATAGCTCTATTACAAAGTTCACTTTGACTAGTCGTGTCATATGAATATTGACGGATAATATGACCGCTTTCGCCGTCAATCTTATTCGGTTCCTTGTTCCATACATAACGCGACCAAATCTCTTTTGCACTTCTTGAACACAAAAGCCCGTCTTTGACGTAAAAGTCGCCGTCATCGTATGTGTAGCCTTTCAATGTGATTGGATTTTCTTCGTTTTCTGGTATTCCCCCGGTGACTTCCAAAGCTGTTGCAAGATTCGCGATTGACTTCTTGACCTGGATGCGGTCAATCTCTTTGTTCAATCTAAGTTTTACGCCGTCATTCTTCCCACGTTTCTTGTAAATGTTTATTAACTTTCGGGTGACTTCCAAATTCTTCACTTCGAATGAATACGATATTTCACAATTGTCGAATTGAGTGGCCACGGATGCCAATCGTTCTGTGACAGTGAATTCCCCTTCCCATGACAATTTGCGCGACAAATCCGAAGCTTCATTGATTCCTATTTCAAATCCGGAATCATATGCGAATTTATTGATATAAAAAGCAATTGGATACGCTTGATCCGCAGCATATGCGCCAACGGTTTGATTGATTAAATCAAGTCCGGCATCTTCTGCGTATACATATATTTCTTTGTTTTTTGTGTCTGATTCACTTTCAATGATCGTATAGAATTCATTTTCTCCTTCATCACTTCTTAGAATGTAATTTCCAACGGACGTGCATTCTTCAACATTTTTACGTGTTTCATCATCATATTGGACATATGTTTCAAAAGTAGCTACACCCGTTTCGACATCTTCCACATTTTTGTCGTCTAATATAGAAATACCGCCGGGAAGTTCCGTTGAAGCTTGCCCGACGATATTCATTTTTCTGTCCGCAAAATATAGGATCATAAGAACACCTCTCTATATTTAACTTTCACTTTTGGCTTGTAGTTATCTTCGACCCAATCGGAATAAGAAAAGCCGATTTGATTTAATCCCGGTTCAAGTGTGAAGCCTTCCCAATCGTTGGCCAAAGCACCAAGAGAAGGCATCAAGATGCCATTCAATTTGACTTCGCCATTCTCACAATTTGCCTGAACGATGTCATTTGCACTGAATTTGTTCGGAATGTTTCTGTACTGTTCACAATGATTCTTGATGAATTTAACATAATACAATCCGTTATGGTCAAGTATTTCTTTAGATCCATACTGTTCAAACATGAACATGACTTTCGAAGCCGACAAAGCAGAAATTGAAGAATCAGTGAATGTTTTTGAAATTCCGCAAATGTCAAACCTGACAGAATTATAACTTTTCGTTATTGATGCCATGTTAGCAGCACTTGCCCCGCTTGCCACATTTACATCCTGATAATATACTTGTTTGTCATTTATCAATAATGACAGTGTGGCACTCGTTCCTGCCGTGCTTTTGCTCAATCTGATACCGCATATACATTTATTGCTTGAATCCAAAACAAGCGCCTGGAACGCTCCTATTTGGTTTGTGGATGCATCAAATTTCTGCCTAAATGAGAATGTGAAGTTTTGCGCTCCACTTTGACCGCTTGCATCATTCGGAATCGATCTTGTGACACTTGGTCCATGCCATGATTCACCACTTCCAAAGCTTGATGCGCTCAAATAATATGTTTCCGGAACATTGTCAACGTATTGTGAAATTGGCATTTCCAACAAATCTTTGGCAGTAATGACACCCCAAGTATTATCGAGTGAATCAATCCTTGTCACTCTGAATTTGATTCCGCTAATGGATGCCGTAGTTTTTGAAAGCCCCGTCACTGTGTATGTGATATTGACTGTATGGCCAGTCGAACCGTTCCAACGTTCAGTCAATCCCTTTAGTTGAACTTCATGCCATGATCCGCCGATATATATCGCCGTTTTCAATCCATATCCGTTATAAACATATCCTGTCGATTCCAATGAACCCGTGATTGAAAATGTCAATTTAACGCTGTCTGCTGTTCTGTTCGTGGCCTGGCATGAAACTGTGTAATATACATACGGCCTTGCATCAATATTACTGTACTTCCCAAGCGTCGCGCTTGTGTCTTTTGGTGTGCTTGCTACCGCATATTGTGCGATTCCCATTGCTACACTTCCAACTTGCGAAGCGTTATTAAACGGCTTTCCATTGTTATTCGACCATAGATTCGATTGATTGGTTCCCCATGCTCCGCTCGTTTCAAATTCCTGATTGATTAATGTTTGTGACTTTTCGAAGGCTTCTTCATTGTCCAATTCATCTGGATCACCCAATTGAATTATTTTTTCTTTGTCGTTAAAAAAAGCAATATAACCGCAATCACCTTTTCCATTCAGCGATGTGGCGCTTCCATTTTCGTCAAATTCACTTTCTTTGTAAAATTCCGCTTCCAATATTGGATATGATTTATACGATCCGTTGTAATCAATCAATATTGAATTATCTGATACATTACTTACAGCTTCATATTCAACAATCGAATATTTGAACGGGTCAATACAAACCAAATCGAATTCCGCTTTTATTGCGTTTCTTCCTGGTTCCACTTCACTCATTGAATCAAGTGTGCCTTTGAAGAACTTGTCCGGTTCATCATTAAAGATTAGTATTGATTCTTCTTTGTTTAATATGCGTCCAAGCGCATTATAAGCGTCCCTGAACGCTTCGTTTGATTCCGCAATCAATTGATATCCGACTGTTATCATTCGCGGTTGAAAGCGTCTATTCTTTACGAATGCGCCGTCTTTTGAGCCGACTTCAATCGCATCAATTGAAGGTGAAAGAGCTTCACGCCCTTTCACGTATAGCGTTCTATATCCAGGAATCAAATTTTCGATATATTCGCCGTTTATTTGTAGCGCTTCGGAAGGCAAAAAAGTGCTTTCCAAAGCTTCGTTTGTGTCTATGAAATTATACATTCTTGCCCCCTAAATGCGCCCGTTCTTTCTATTTTCACGTCTTTCACGCTTGTTCAATTCTTCTTCGGTATATGGCGCAGTAACTTTCGCAATCTGCTTTCCGTCCACTTCAACCGGCACAACGATTGTGTATTGTGCATTTCGGTAGTAGTCGAATTCGTCCGACATTTCGCCAGCATATGCCATTGAAAGATTCGGCGTGTCAACTGTTGGAATTGATACCATATCCATTGTTGCGCTCTTAACATAGTCAAGCATTGAATAGATACCATTACCGAAACCTTCGCCAACCCATGACCCTAATTTGGCCATGACACGAGAAGGTGACCCGATTTTGGCTTTTGCTCTGACAGCTTCATCTGCTGCCGACGCCATCTGACGTGCTGCGCTCTGAATCGTTCCGAGCATCGAAAGCATACCATTTGCGAAACCTTGGCCAATCCATGAACCTGATGAATAGGCGGTCGCATAACCACTTCTAAGTGTTGCAGACACTGCATTTGTTGCGACCATCGCAACTGTTGTCGCTTTGGCCAATCCACTCTGCATTCCACTTGTGAATCCATTTCCAAGTTTTTGACCGGCGCTCTTAGCTGTACTTGCTGCACTTGTAAATGCATTGATCAATGAATTTATAGCGCTTTTTGCTTTGCTTCCTAATGCATCTAAACCGCTTTGAACAATATTGATAGATGATTGCATATCGTCAAGTGACTTTTTAGCACTCTTAGCGCTTGAAGCAATTGATTTCATGGATGATTGAACCATTTTCAAAGCTCCGGCCATGATTAGTATTCCAGCACTTGCAACGATCATTCCTGCACCAAATGCAGCGATTCCCACAGTGGCCACCACCGCACCAGAACCTAGTACGATCAATCCAGCACCTAGTACAATACAAGATGCTCCAGCAACCAAAGCACCCGCCGAAAATACAAGCATTGAAGCACCTAATGCCGCGATGGCTGTTGCTCCTTGCAATCCATAAGATGCAACTGTTGGAAGTACCGAAGCAACAACTGCTAATGAAGCAGATGCAAGCAATGCCCCCGCACCAACTAATAATATAGCAGCACCAAACGCGATGAATCCAACCGCACCAGCCGTCAACGATGGTCCTAATGCCACCGCACCAACTGCCAATAGTGCCATGACCGCAACCATGCCAACCATACATGCAATTGCACCAGCTCCCGCGTTAGCCAATTGAATGGATGCATGTGCCATTAATGCGAATCCAGCTGATACTAATAATACCGCGCCTCCTAATGCAAGCATTGCAACACCTACCGGAACCAACTGCGCAGACATTGGCGCTAATGATTTCAATAAAAATGCCATTCCAGCACCAAGCCCAACGACCGCGATCACCATTCCAGCCATTACGCCAATCGCTAAACCACCGGCATTTGCCAATGCAATGGATGAATATGCAAGAAGTGCAAATCCACCCGCCACCATAAGCACGCCGGCACCTAATAATGCAAATGCTTTTGCCGTTTCTAACATGGACCCGTTAGCCGATTGTGACGCTTTACCTACTTGTGTTTCACCTTCAGCAACCTTTTTCAGATTACCAGACAACCCGCCGATTCCTTTTCCTAAAAGCCCCGTGATTCCTTTTGTGAATCCCATTACTCCAGGAACCAATGATTTGACAACACTGAATGCTTTATATCCGGCAACTAACGCCAACAAAACCGGAATCAGTTTCGATATTGTTCCCGCATGATCAAGAAGGAAACCACCAATCGTTTTCAACGCTCCACCGACTTGAATTGCCACGCCCTTGAATGATTCCCAATATGGCTGCGCCTTTGTGATAATTTCTTGCAATTGTGTTGCTAGTTTTTCACCGTCAATTTTTTCGAGCGCTCCAGAAACACCTTCAATGGCTTTGATTCCTATATTTGAAAGAAGATCAAAGGCCGGAAGCAATTTATTCGCAAGCGTTTCTTTCAGTCCGTCCATAGCTTGACCGGCTGTTTTGTATTGTGTAGCCAATTTGGTGAACGAATCGTTGTTTCCGACCGCTACAATGGCATTAAAGAAGTCTTCCGTTTTAACAGTTCCATTCTGGACATTCTGAACCAATTCTTGTGCGCTCATTCCCATTTGTTTTGCCACTGCTGCAATTCCGGCCGGTGTTTGTTCCAACATCAATTTGAAGTCCTGCCATGCGACTGTTGGTTTAGCCGCCATTTGTGTGGCCTGCTGTGATAATGTCTTCATTGCCTGTTGTGGATTTTCTGCAGCCGCCGCCAATCCACCGAAACCGGTCACAAGTTTATCACAGTTTTTGACGCCAACGGCCGCTAATTGTGAATAGGTCGTTGCCATGTCGCTTGATGAATATATTGTCTGTTGCGCAAACTTCTGCAGCTTGTTTCGAACTGTATCGATTTCTCCACTGTTCTTTCCCAACATTCCCATGTTTAGATTAAATGTTTTCCAAGATGCATTTGAAGAATCAATCTCTGAAACAAGATTGGAAGCGCCTGTTGTTACAACGTCAAATGCTCTTTGACCGATACCGGAAAATATGCCGAATGAAAGACCGCTTTTCAATTTAGATCCGAGCGATTCCGTCGCCTTTCCGGCACTGTTCATCGCCGATGTAAAGCCCTTATCAACTGCCGACAACGTGGCCTTTACTGAATAATTTTCCATATTACCCCCCTTTCTGTTTGTTCTTTATGTAGTTTGATAAATTTGAAAACTTGCTTTTCTTTTTAACGCCTTCTTTTGCCTTCTTGACTTCCTTTTCATAATCATAGAATTTTCTAAATGTGTTATAAAAAGGCACTTCCTTGTCCTTGCCAGCTTTCTTTTTCTTTTGCACCAAGAAATTCAAATACGCTTGCAAATGGTTCCTATAATCACGATCAACTTCTTTCAATCGATGCGCTTCCATTAGCAATTCATATTCGGGGAGTGTGAGCTGGTCAACTTCCTGGAAGCTTTTGAAATCCAAATAACGAAAGCAATTTAAAGCAATTTCCTTGTATGTGTCATCGAATGATACTAGTTCGCTTGATTCTCCTGTTCTTCCAATGCTTTCAGCATCATCATTGTGGCGCTCTTTGTAGCATTGGCACTCAAGAAACCCTCTTTCACTTGTTCAAATACCGCTTCAATATTTTCACATTCATCATCAATGAAAGCGTCGATTTCTGGTTTTGTGATGCGTGGATCTGTGACGCATGATGTATATAATACGTCCACAAGCGTTTCAATATCACGGTCAAGAATACCAGCCACAATGTAATTCAATCCAATGTTTTTCTTAATGCCTTTGTCGATTTCTTTTGCGTATCGTTTATTGACTTCTCGCATAAATTTCATATTAAATTTGAATTCATAAACTTTGTTATTGATTGTTAGTTCCATTATTTTTGCTCCTCTATACAAAAAAATCGGACGCTATTGAAAGCGTCCTTGATATTCATTCAATTATTAAGAAATTGCTTTTGTTGCGTCCTGGAATGCATATTGTGCTTCAATTTGTTGCTGTTCTGTTACAGTAACGTCACCTCTAGCGCCAATTCCATTGATTCCAAATGTCAATGAAATTTCAACATTATCTTCCGCGTTCGAAGTCTTTTCAAGCTCTGTCAAATAACCTTCAAAGTACATTCCTTTGAATTTTCCGTCTGATGCTCCTGGTTCATCAAGGTTGACTTCCCAGATCTGAATCAATTCATCATTATCCATTGCATCTTCTAATTTATTGATGATCGTATCGCCTTTAGCAAGGATTGATGTAGATGTGATTTCAACTTCTGAAGCTCCTGGTGTACGAATTGAACCATCTTTTGTCATTGTACTGTCTGCATCTTTTGATTTTGTTCTCCCGTTTTCAGTCGCAAATGAAATCAATGTTCCAGTACCTTGCGTAGCTTCTTTCGCAATTCTATACAAATAGACGATTTTCTTTCCTTGAACTGCTGTTGCCATGTCTTAATTCTCCTTTTCTAACTGAAATAAAATTCAATGTCTAATACGCCATGCATTAATGGCGATTTTGTCGTATTGTCCGGAAAAATGTTCTGATTGATGTTTCTAACGGTCCATGAAAACGATTCAGTTTGTTCAATCATTCTGCATGTCTTTTTGATATTAAGAAGCATCTGTGACACTGTTCCGCGCTGTTTTGGATTGTTATGCCACACATGGATTGTCTGCGTCACACGGCCATTTATTTGGCTTTTAGTTGATGCATCAACTTGTTGCATATCTCCCAAATAAACAAAAGGATATGGTGTATTTTCAGGTGGTAAGAATCCGTCATAAACATCATATCCTAATGATTCAATTTCTTTTTTTATATTTGAAAAAAGTTCCTGTTGCGGATCTAACATATTTTCACCGCCTTGCTACTTCATCAATTTGTTCAAATCGCTTTTGAACTTTTCTTTCTGCTCATTAAATGCTGGCCTAACGAAAGGCTGTGCATCCATGAATCGTGTTCCATACTCGACGTACGGACTGTATTCCGTTTCTGGTCCTACGGTTGCATCGAATCCGCCGTTTTCAATCTCCAATGTGATTGATCGCTTTGTCTGTCCGGTAGCATATCCACGTTTGAAGTCAGCCTTATTTATCATTTTTCGGGTCATCTCTTGGCCGTTGTGTCTGACGACTGTTTTCACATCATCCATTTGAACGTTCTTTTTCAATTTTGCTTGAAGTTCTTCCAAGCCTTCAATTTTGATGTTCATCATTGAACCTCATGAACGACGAATGAATGGCCACGTGTTCTTCGCTCCATATCGGTTTCATAAATCTTCGAACCGATACGAATGCGGTCGTATGCTTCATAAAAGTGATTCTGCAGGCGAATCGTCAACGAGCCTTGTTTCAGTCCGCCGTAAATCAATCGCATTGTATCCGTGCTTGAATCAGTCACACTGGCGTACATTTCTACTTCATCGATATGATCATCCAGATAATTGCCTGTATTTTTATCATAAGCACCAGGTGTGATTTTCTGAAAATATACTTTCGTATCGTATCTCATAAAAATCTCAACCTTCCACGTTTTGAATTTTCGAGCGTTTCCAAATATGCATCAATTTCATTCTGATACTGTGCGAAGTCGTTTTCATTGAATCCCAGGCTTTCACCTTCGACCGAATGCGTCGATAAACCTTCCGAACCGATGCGATTGAAACGAATGATTGATACTTCCATAACGATGTGATTCAAGCTTTCTGGAACCTCGATGCCACCTAATAATATTTTTAATCGTGCTTTTGTGTTATCAAGAATGATATTCAATTTGTCGTCCATGTCATTGTCACTTAAAGACAAACCGAGCATGATTTTCAAATCATTCAACATATCATCAACCTTCTTTCACGATCAGCACAGCATTCAATGCATTTTTATTTGTCGAAAGTTCTTCGATTCGTTCCTTCGACACTTTCAAGCCCTTTCGGGGGAATTTATCCCCCGGATAGTAAGGGCGAAGTTTGTCGGTTTTATCTTCAAAGTAGCGAACTACTTTATAAGCCATTGTGCATCAACCTTTCTATGCAGCTGCTGAAATTGTACCAACTACGATTCCGTCAAGTTTTTCGGCGAATAAACCGACTCCGGACGCAGCAACTGTTTCAGCTGATAGGTTATCGTATGTAGGTCCTGTATGGATTCCGATTAAACCAGTAGCGTCGCTAGTTAAAGCAAATGCCTGTGCCATGTCTGCAGATGTTACAGGAATGTAGTACAATACTACGTTTTCGGAAGCTGTAGCCAAAATTTTTCCTTTTGGAACGTCTGAACATAAGATAGCTGTTCCCATTCCTAAGAAGTTTTGAATATATGACATTCCGAAAGCTGTCTGCGTTGAAATCTGTGCGCTTCCTAAATAATCGGCAACATCTAAAGGGTTCATGAAATATACAGTTTCAACTGCTGTATCTTCGAACAGAATTTGTAATTTTCCCCAAACCTGCGCCATTGCAGCTTGAAGTCCAACTCCTGTTGCTTCTCCTGTTCCTGTTTGCAGGAAAGACATGAATTGTGAACGGATACCTTTCTGAATGTCTTTTAACATTTTATTATTTGTATCGTTGACAGCTTGTCCGTACCCTTTTTCGGAAATTGCTTCGGCAGTAGTCACCTTACGCCATTTTTTCAATTCAGCTGTTCCGATTGCTTCATATGTAGTGTTATATTTTGACAACGGAATAACTTCCCCTTCTGCTACTGTTCCATTTTCCAAAGTTCCAGTTACTTTGTAAACTTTTAAAACTTCACCGGCTCTTTTCTCGATTTTTCTTGTAACGCCTAACATTTCCATTAATTTTCCGATACCTGTTGAGAATCGTTCTGTGAAGTCTACATCACGAACTTTTGCTAAGTCTGCGGATTTGACTGTTTTTGCGTCAACCGCAAATAATTGTAAATTTAATTTTGTCATGTTTAATCCTCCTAAAAATTGAATAGGTGCTTGTTTTCAAGCATTTTTTGTTGTCGTAGTTCAGGATCTTTTATCGCCATGATTTGTTCCTTTGTCATGGTTCCTTGAGTTCCCGTTCCCCTACGTGGTGAATCGCCTTTCAGACGTTCTTTAACGGCCTTTTCGACCGCTTCACTGAAAGCCTTGGCAAAGTCACCAATCGCCTTTTTTGTCGCTTCTGCGTCATCTGTAACCATTAATGAAAGCAAATTATCATCAATCGTGATGTTTTGTTCCGAAAGCATCTTTCGTGCTTCTTTTGACATCGCAGCAATTGCGTCTTTTTTCTTATAAGAATCTAATTCCTTCTGCAATTTATCACGTTCATATTTTGCTTTTTCTTCCGCGTTCATCTTTTCCAATTTCTTGGCTTCGCTGACCGCTTTTTCCTGGTCCTTCTGCCATTTTGCAAATTTCTGATTGATGATTCTGTCCAGGTCTTTGTCCGAATATTTCTTATCATCTTTATCTTTGCCCGGTTTCGAATCGGTGTTCGTGTCGGTTTTATCTGCTTTTGAATCATCAGTCTGATTGTCTGTTCCTATGTTGTCTGCGTCGTCGGCAAACATCTGCAAATCAAATAATTTTTTCATCTTTTAACCTCCGTATTTTTAAGTCGTCACGCCTGACTTTTCCATGTGCTTTTTAAGACTTCAATGCTCGGTCATTTTTACGTGTGAAGGGTATTCATCTGCGATTGATTGAATCCCTAAAATAAAAGAATCTTTCAAAATCTGCGCATGATCTGAAAGATTCTCAAAGTATATATGAACCGCTCCCGGTTGCATACCATACGATATAACGTCATTTGTCAATGCTTGGATTGACTGTATAAAATTCTGTACAAGAATCGAAACGCTGGAACATACAATGTCGTAACCTATCGGCGCATATCCTGCATGACCATTGATTTCGATTTCTCGTTCTGTGATTGTGACTTGAATCATGTATATCACTCCATAAAAAAAAAGCACCTAGCTAATTTGCGAAGTGCTTTCTAATACCACATAAGTACCTTTTCTTTTGGAAAATCATTATTTTCTACACATTCTTTTAAAGCTTTTATAGATTTTTTAAAGTATGACTTTAAATATGATTTCTCATCTAGTTCACAATATTTTTTTTCTATAACTTCTTTTTTTTCGATATTGTATACGATTTTTCCTATGTCTTTTTCATTTCCTTCCGGGAAATATTCGGCATATACTATATTATCTTTTTTTGTTACGTTTGTTAAGGTTACCATAGTACTCATCTGCCTCCTTTTGATAATTGTGCTTATGCGTTGCAATGATATGCGCTTCATCATGACTAATATTAGGATTGTCTTCCTTTAATTTCATTTCATACAATTCGTGTTCAATCAATGTTATATCATGCTTTTACTATTATTTGTCAATTTAAATTGATTGTATTGCTCCGTTGTTCCTCCTTTGCTCAAGTAATCAAGCCACGCTTCATATTCTTCCGAATCTTCATATGGAGCCGTTGAACACCTACAATTCGGATGTATTGGCGCTGCGTTTTCTCCAGGCATCATCTTTTTGACTTTGAAAATCTTTCCGTTCAATGCCTGGCAAGCGTCACAACATCCACTATTTGAGATGAATTCATATTCTTCAAAGCCGTTTCGCATATACGATTCCTTTTGTGTTTCAATTTGAATGCGTGCTAATTCAGTTCGCATCAATCGTTCGGCTTGAAAAGTCGTGACGTTGAACTCTTTTCGAATGTTGCTTGCTAATTGTCGAGCACCTTTTCCTTGAATCATGCCTTGTTGAAGTAATGTGTCAATTTTGGCTTTCAACATGTCCATGTTAGCCCATATTCGGTCACTGAATGTTGCATTATGGAATGAACCTTTAACGATTGAGTTTGCTTTCTTCAATTGATTGTTGATTGATTCCCCTAATATTCCAGCTTGTCGCTTCATTTCTTCGAGTGATCGCTTTTCTAATTGCTTTTGCATTTTTGCTTCGGCTTCGGCATTCCCTTTTACCAATTCAAGGCCGATTTTGCTTTTTAACATTTCCAAACGATTCACTTTCATCGTCAGATTATAAAGTGTCATTTCTTCATTGGCTTTATTTGAAAAATAAATATGATCATTTGCATCCGTTCCGTTAGCCCTGTCTTGTGAAGCTAGTTTCACGTACTTTTCGGCTTTCTTTTCGTATTCTTCAATGTCGGCTTTTGTAACGCGTCTTTTAGCCTCCTGAATCGTGATTCCTTCTTTAGTGGCATATTTTGCATAGAAAGCATTGATTTCCTTTTCTACATTATCAAGCGTGTTCTGGTATATCTCCGCGATTTCCTTTTCTACTTGCTTTTCATCTTTCTGATAAATACTTGTCTGCTCGTCCTCGCGGTTTCTCCAATATTCAAGACTATTCATCTTGTGTCACTTCTTCTTGTGTTTCTTCCGCTTGATTGGTGCTTTGGAACATCATTTTTTGAACGATTGCGTTCGGATCTATTTCATTTTCTTCTTTGATTCGGTCCATTTCTTCTTTAACGTTGTCAACGATTGACATCACTTTCAATTGTGTTTCTTGTGACGTGATGCCTTCCATTTGTGCAGCAATCTGTGCTTCTTCTAGCAAATTAGCCGGGAAGTTAGGCGTGAATGTATAGTGAAGCTTTACCCATGCATCATTCGCACAATTACATGCCGGATGATTAAAAAGCAATTTATAACGTCGATTCATTCCGCTTGTGAATTTACGTTCCAATGTCTTTTCCAGGTTCGACATCGCTTGAAGCTTATATTTCAACGCGATACCGCTTGAAGCGCCGAAGTTCTCATCACTTATGTTTGCGACCATTGATATTTGGAAAATCAATCGTTCCAAGCGATTCAATAAATTTTCTTGTGATGCGTCATTGTTAGGTTTGTCCATGAATTCAACGATCAATTTCATTGCATCCTCTCCAGGAAAGTTGATGACACGATTATCGCGGATTGCTATTATATCTTCGTTGTCAACCAATGGTCCAAGAATTTTTAAATAAGCGTCTGCGAAATAGTCAACATCATTGGCCTTTTCTGATATTGCTTTATTGTAGGCGTTGACCATTGTCATGACCGGCTCAAATATACCTTGACGCTCTGCATTGGCAACGAATTCCGTTGCTGGAACATCGTCGAAATTGTGCGCTTCTTCATCAATCCATTGAACGCCACCACTTATTTGGAAGTATCGAACCGTTGAAGCATCGGAAATGCTTCCGTATTCAACGTTGTCACTGTCTGTATATCTACGGACAAAGTATCTCGGACGCTCTATGATTGAATCGTCATAAATCATGAACGCTTCAATCGGTGTAAGATATGTGATGCATAACTTTGAATTTTCATCCGTGTAATACATCTCGAATCCGTTTCCGTAAATGTTACATATCTTAGAAAGTTCTGCATTATTGTCGTCTTGATCGTTGTACTGATCAATGAATTCAACGAATTCCGCAGCCATTTCATCGTCACATGTTGTCTTGATCGGATTACCAATGAAGAATCCGTTCATCGTATCTACAATATATTTTGGGAAGTTCACAACGATTCGATTGTCTGGCTTCCATTTTGGCTTTGGTGATTCATGTAATATCTCATGATCTGATTCATACGCGTCTTTTAGTTTCTTGTATCTGTTTTCAACGTTTGCTTTATGCATGTCTAAGAAATGTTGAAGCTTTATCGCATCAATTTCTTTTTCCCTTTCCAATCTGAAAATATCCATTTATATTCCCCCTTTCAACGATCTATTTAATTTAACTTTTTCTTTTCTTTCACTTTCTATTGAATATCTAAGCATCGCCATTGCGTCGTCGAAAAAATTGACAGGCTCGTCTAAGTATTGGCCTGTCTTTTCGTCTTTCTTCCATTTCCATTGTTGAATCTCTTTGATTGTATTAACACATGAATGGTGGATGTGGATGCGATGCTGTTTCAAATAATCTATTTGAGCGTGGACGCTGTTTGCTTCCTTTCGAACACCTTTGGCATTATAGCCGGCCTTTCGCCACATTTTGATTCTGTCCGGTTCCGCCGAATCACACCACATAGTCAAATTCTTTAGGAAACCTTTATCATTCGCAATTTGAATGATTTCGTCCGTGTCTTTTTCAAAAACGTATATTTCACGGCAAAGATACAATTCGCCGTCCTTGAAGCCTACTTCACCAATCACGTTGGCATGATTGAATCCAAAGTCCTGTGCATTGACCATGTAGTCGAACCGTTCGAATGAAGTGTCGAAGTCTTCGACGATATAATTCGTTAGAATCAGACCGCCAACTTCTCCCCATTCTCCAAGTCCATAAATGCGATAACCATCTGGATCTACTTGCTTCCTTCGTTCCATTCTGGCTTTGTACGCTTCATCTATGAACCGATTCGTCAAATAGGTCGAATGATGCGTCATGACATTTTCATCTTGAATATCAAAAAAGACTTTCTTTATCCAATGAGAAGAACTCACTGGGTTGAAAGTCAATCGTATCTGATAAAATTGGCCGTCTGGCAAAGCTCCACGCAAACGGTCGTCGATGATTTCGAAATCGCTTTGTGTGATTTCGGTCGCTTCTTCAATCCATACATCGGTCAGTTTACCCTTTTTGAACGTGATTGATTTCAGCTTTTCTCTTTGCTTTTCATCATTCACACCACGGAAAATGATTTGATTTCCATTGAATTTGCACTCAATCAACAAAGGTGATTGTTTTATGATCCAATACTTTTCATATTTTTCACCAAACATTCGATATATTGCACCTGTCAATTCTGCATATGTCGAATCACGATTGGTGATGTCTGATTTTCTGACGCAAAGCAAGTTACGACCTTTGTCTTTCATAAGTCTTAAAATGTAATTTTGTGCCGTGTCAACACTTTTACCAGAACCGGCACTTCCTTTCATAACGATATAACGCTTTCGGCTGCGGTCAACTTCTTTAAAGCATGGATTCATTTGAACGGTTAGGTTCATTCTTCGTCTCCATAATCGACTTTTATATTCAGGTCTAAATCTGCGTTGACTTCAACTTTTTCGGTGAAAAGATTATAGTATTTCGCAAGGTTTTCGGCTGCTCGCAATCTGTCTTTTTCGGAAGGCTTGACTTTTATTGTGACCGGTTCCGTGAATCCGTTTCCCGTTCCCTTCATTACGACTTGTTCAGATTCAGAAGTTCCACGACACACGTTTGTAAAATACTTTAAAATTTCGTCTTGTGAAGCAATAAGACTTTTATCTTTTTCTTCAATTTTTTCTTTTAGCATTTTTCGAATGCAACTATTCGCAACTAATTTATGCGCGTTTCCTCTTGCATACGCTTTTGAATATCCGGCTCTAATGGCAGCTTGTTCTGCGTTTAAATCTAAAAGATATTCATCAACGAACCTTTTTTGACGCTCTGATAATTTAGACATAAACGCTCACCGCCTTTCTATTTAGCTTTCATCATGTAATATGAAGCATCAAGTATATGTTCCTTTGTATGACAATTGTGACATAAACACATTCCATTTTTAGGGTCTATTCTTCCGTTTGGATAATCAGCCCATTTTATTATGTGATGTGCTTCCAATCTTTCTTTACTTCCGCATTTTTCACATTTTCCTTTTTTCAAAACTTCTTTTTTCCATTTATTCAATCTTTTATCGCTTCTATCAAAAGGAATTATATTTTCATCTAATAAAATTTTATCTGCTTCTTTATTTGGCAATAAATGCTTTATCAAAATAGACGCTGCATATTTTCTTTCTATTTCTGCGTTTTCATTTAATAAAACTAAAATACTTTCACATATTATTTTATTCTTTTCTTCTTTCGATATATTCAAATCATCTGGATTATATCTTTCCAAAAGCATTTTACCAGCTTCTATTCTTTGTAGTTTCTTGCTTTTTCTTTTGAAGTGTTCTTTCAATTTTTCTAAATAATCATTCATTATGAACCGTCCTTTCTCTTTATTTCTTCATGTAGTGAATTGTGCCCAAGAAGGATGTATTTATGCCTAAAAAAATCATCTGTAAAATGTTACGATATAGGGGTATATGAAAAAAGTCGCAATTCATGTTAAAAAAATAAAGCACAATTCACCGCATCAAAAAACAAATGGACACCATAATTGGCGCCCAAATAAGAAAGGATAGAAAATAAAAACTCGTCTGCTGGTATTTCTCATTTAATCTTTCAGCATAATCATTTTATCATATTATATTGAAAAATCATTGTCATAAAATTGCACCGAAATTGCACGCTATTCGTTCAGCATTTCGTTGATAACCTCATCACTGAACAAATATATAGACATTTTCTTGACCAGTCTATTTTTATTTCTGCATATAGTCGATTCATCAATCGTGACCGGCCATTTGTCTGCAATGGATGCGTACTTCATGCCCTGGAAATAGTGCATTTTTACGACTTCAAAATACGGGTCATTTGATATTGTTTCCAGTGCATTGTCAATCAGTTTTATGAATCGTTCTGTCGTTTCAATTGAATTTTCTAGCGTTTCAATGGCTTCGTTTTCTTTTTCATCTTCGCTTTTTATAACCTTGAAACCGGTGTCTTCTGGCATCGGAATAAAAGATCCGCTTCTTTTTGATAGGCCTACCTTCTGGATCTGTTCAATCATTTCCTTCTTGTCTTTTACGACGTCAAGAAAAGCATTGTAATTATAAAGCAGCTGTTCTGTTTTCTTGAATGTGTTGATGACCTTTTTTTTAACGAGTTTTCTCTTCTGAAATTCATCCACTGTAGCTTTTACAGTGGATTCAATTGTTTCGCTGATAATTTCTTCAATCTGCATTTTCATCCCCCAAAATATAACGCCCGTTGGCGATGATGTCGGCTTCATTCGTTTGTCTTGGATTCGGCATTGGCAACAATGCACACAATGCCAGAATCACAATGACAAATATGCTAAATAATAGCTTCTTTGATTTCACTGAATATTTCCTCGAATCTCTTTGAATCCGTTTTTACCTGCTCGAAAAATTCAAGAGTTTCTGACATTGACAATGATTTTATAAACTCCTTGTATGATTCTAACCATGACTTTGGTTTAACATCTTCCATTTTGGGTTCCTCGCTTTCTTCTTGCTTTCCTTCTTTGATTCCGTTCAGCTTTGATTCTGCCTGCAATTTATCAATCAGATCCATGCGTTCTTTGTCTGGTGCTTTCTTGTTTTCCTCACAACCTCTTGCGAATCCTGGAATGACACAAACTTTCGGTTTCTGCTGGTATTGCTTCAAATCTTCTTTGTCCATAGCTTCAACCAATGCTTTTCCTTTTTCGAATTTCTTCCATGTTTTAACCGTCAGGTTATCTCTTTTCGTCATCTGAAAATATGATCCAGCAGGTATTCCACAAAGTTCTACATAGAAATTTTTTCTTTTCAGATTGTATTTTTCCGCAAACATTTCCATTTCATAGCCTGGATGACCGCTGAACTCTATATTTTGATTTTTATTCGTTTCTTCCACCGGTTCCATGTCTTCGACTTTCGTTGTAATCTGTTTTCCCAATGCCTTAACGGAAACAGTCGCATAATCTCCTAATACACCAACAACTTTTCCAAATTCATAATTATTTCCAAATTTAATCTTTACTTTTTGACCTTTTTTTATTTCGTTCATATTTTTTTCCTTTCCTAGAATGGCAAATCATCACTGGCAATATCCAGCGTATCATCCGATTCAAATCCATAGCTTTGTTGCTGCGGTTGTGTATACTGTTGCGATCGTTGTTGATAATACGCTCCATTTTCCATGTTATTTTGATTCTGCGTTGCTTTTTGCTTTGGCTCAAGGAATTGAACCGAATCGGTTATAACTTCCGTCACATACACTTTTTGACCGCTCTGATTGTCATAATTACGAGTCTGGATACGACCTTCAATTCCAATCAATGCGCCTTTACTCAAATACTGATTCATTAGTTCAGCTGTTTTATTCCAGCTTACACAATTAATGAAATCGGATTCCGGTTGCCCGTCTGCCTTTCTTGTTCTGTTTACTGCCAATGTATATGAACATACTTTTGAACCACTTGGTGTGGTTCTTAGTTCTGGTTCTTTGGTCAATCGACCGACTAATACAACTCTATTGATCATATTGTTCTCCTCTTGTTCTGATTCTCCATTCTTTCTGATAGCATTCATCACATAATGGATATCCTAACCCAGCATGGTTGTGAATTGTCATTGAAGTGTAACATTGTCCGTATTTTATTCTGGTTCCACATCCTGCACAGTTTACGACTTCTTCCATGTCATTTGTATATAACGGTGTATTGTAATGATCAGGAATGTCGTATGGTTCATATACGTGATTTATAAAATCCCATTTATATGCTTTCATTTTTTACTCCTTTACATTGAAGATATATTTCTTCAAACGTTCTTCTCCAACTTCATCAATGGCTTTTCGTGCAAGTTTTGCCGATTTAAAATAAATTGTTCCTTGGCTTTTAGCGCATTGATTAAAACTAATGCTTATTACATTATGATAATTGTTGTACACGATAAAATATTTACGAACATTAATACCCCCTATATTAATCAAGTCCCTTGTTCCATATTTCAAAAGAACGGCTTCACATTTTCTTCTTTCAACTTCGAAACGTGCTTCCTTTTCTGTTAAAAATGCGTTTCCGTATTCTATCATTTTTTTATCTATATTATTTTCATAACAACATGTAAATGATGTGCTAATTACATTTCCAACTATATTCAAATAGTAATACTTATCACCATATTTCAAATCCCATACAGTTTTTTGTATCTGCGGGATTTTTTCGATTTTTAAACTTCCTAACAATAATTCGCAAAGTACGTCATCTTGTGATAATACAGTTCCTTTTTTGAATAGAAACATACTGACACCAAAATGGAATCTATCATCTTTAAATTTTTCAATTCTATATCCTTGTAAATTTACGATATAAAATTCTTCATCAATTTTAATATCGTTTTCCTGCATAAATTTTTCTATGTAATTCATTATCTACCTCACTAATTTATGCGCCAATCGCTTCACTTCGTTTTTGATAACCTTCGTATCACCTGCATTTTCAACGGCGCTCGTTTTTATTTCGTAAAGCGCCTTCAAATATGCGTCGCATTGCTTTTCGCTTCTTGTCTGCATTTCTTCAGTAGCTTTCAATAGCTTTTCATTCTGACGTGTCAATGTGTCCAGACGATTGCAGATTCTGGAACTGATTTCGTTTAATAACTCCAACAATTCCGATTGATCAATCACGTTAACGTCATCTTTCATACGTTCTTCAAGCGGTTTATTGAGATACGATACACGATTCTGTATTGATCTTTCTGTTCGTCCAAGAAGTTTACCGTAGTTCTCGAATATCTTTCGTGAATTCATTCCTAAATCAATCTGCTGCTTTAAAAATCTGTCCTCGTCCTCACTCCATACTTTGTTGTTGTTCTTGTACTGCATTTTTATCCCCTTCATTCATTCGTTCCGCCAGTTCTGTCAGGATAGAAACCTCCCACCATTCTTTTGACTTTCCTGCGTTACATTCCAGTTGATAACAGGCACATTCAAACGCTTTTTTCAGAAGGTCGATTTCCATTCGTGACACAAGTGCCTGGTACATTGTTTCCGTTAGTTCGTTCATCTAATTCCGTTCCTTTCCAGTGTTCTTTTTTCCTTGTTTTGTTTCATCTCTTCAATTTCAGATTGCTCAACGCTGAACATAAATTTCAGCTGATCAATGCAAATCAGTACATCCGCAATCTCTTCGATTAAATTTTCTCTTTGATTGTCTGCGACAAATCTGTCGCCCTGTTCATATCGTAAAGCCTTTGAAATTGCCTTTTGTAATTCACTGCATTCTTCCATTGCTACGATACACTGGCGTTGTATTCCATTTTTTTCAATAATATTTCGTATATCTTTTATTTCCATAATTAACCTCGTACCATTCCAGCATATTGCATAACTCGTTCATTTTTTCTTCTTTTACTTTTTTAGAACAAGAATTTTTAATCTTCTGAAAAAAGTTCCTGTCCTTTCCGAATTGCCTTGCGAGAAACGCAAACTGATTTGGATATCTAATCTGAAAATATTCAACGATATCAGCCGCGATTTCTCTGTCATACCATGTCATTTTATGCCTTCTTTCAAGATTCCTGTACGGTCTGCAATATCCACAAATTTTCTGTCGTTGTCAGTCATTTTATAACCTATCTGTTCCAGGACACATAAAGCAAAGTTATATGAAAGTTCATAGTTGAAGAAATACTCCTTTTCGTTTCCTTCTTCATCATCGACGGTCATTGAATAATAACCGTCAGGTGAATTTTTAATTTGCTTTATCATTTGCTATTTTCCTTTCCAGAGCTTCAATCTGTCTGTCCAGTTCATCATCACTTCCGAGTCCGAGCAATCTCTTTTTTATTTTCATAGATTTCAAAAGTTGCTCATCACTCGCCTTTTTGGTTTCTGTATTGGAATACCATTCAGGATATTTTTTCTGTTCCTTTTTCAATGGATAAAAATTATTCCATTTTCTTTCAACGCTTTGATAGACGATTGATATTTTTTCATCTTTATCCATAGTTAAGTTATCGAGCTTTTTAAGTACAAAGTTCAGATTTTCAACATTGAATTCCTTATCGCTTTTACATTTCATCATTCTGACAAATTGAATAAGGCTGTCTTTAAGTGATTCGTCATTTGTATACTGGTCAATCCGTTTGATAAATTGGTCTGATTCTTCTTTATCTAACTCTAACTCTTTAACTAACTCTATATCTTTATCTATATCTAAATCTAAACCTTTATCTAAACCTAACTCTAAACCTAAACCTGTGTTCGTCTTTTGTTCGTCTAATGTTCGTCTAGTTTGTCTCTTTGACATTTCAATTTGTTTGGAATCATCAAGCGGTACGCCTTCATTGAATGAATAGGCGTTGTTTTTCTTCAATAATAGTTCTCTTTTCTGGTCAATGTATGTCGTTTCCTTGTAACGATTCATGGATAAAGTATTGTGCATTCTCCAGTGTTTAATAACGATCACGCCATCATCAAATAAAAGTACGAACCTTTTTGCAATCAATAGACGCATATCATCATCACTGGCACCAATCAATCTTTGAACGCGTTTTGGATTTCCAACAAATCCGTCGTCATCTGCCCTCATATTTAAGTGGAAATATAAGCATTGTGCCGTCAATGGCATATCCAGAAAGCTGTCTGAATCAATAATTTTAATATTAAACATTCTCTTATTTGCCATTTACTACACCTCATTAACGAATTCGACTTCTATCCGTGGGTTCTCACGATCTATGTGCTGGTATTCTTCAATTTGATTTATGTACTTCTGCCCGTCGCCTTTTAAAATTGCGATTTTCTGCAGACCGTCGAAAATGAATTTCTTGGCGCTCATGACGTTATCCCAATCACGTAATCTGTTCGGTTCATACCAATTTATTTTTACTTTTACCGGATATTTTTCAATTGGCTTCAATCCGCATAATCTTGCATAATATATTACAATTCCTTCGTTTTTCTTTTTCAGATTGTTTCCAGCGTGTACATTTGAACGGTTCACGTTTATCACTTTGTTAAGCCCGTCCAATTTTCCTTTTATTATGAAACTTTGCATTATATCCCTCTATTCATCACATACAATGACCGGCTTTCCGGTTGCCTGCATCACTCTTTTTTTGAAGTCATCCGCGTTGGAATGACGGCTTGAAAGATGCATCAAATAGATTTCTTTTACTTTTGATAAATCAATCGTATTTAAATATTGAATCGTTGTTTCAATGCTCATATGTGAATTGACAAGCCTTTTTCGTAGTGAATCCGATTCGACAAGATCAATGTCATAATTTGCTTCAATCATGATGTAGTTCAAATCATTGATTGCGTACTTTATCATATAAGTATCGGTTGCAAACAATAATTTTTCTTTTGTAACGCATGAATGAATGAAGAAGCCCATACACGGCACATCGTGGTACATTTCCAGAAACATGATTTCAAACGTTCCAACCGTCAATAATTGCTTATTAACGACGCTTTTTGCGTTGTGATGTGATTTTATACCTAATTCATCAAAAGTCGCCTGGGATGCGATTACGCGCACCCCATAGCGCAATAAATTTTTGACTGATTTAGCATGATCTGAATGTGAATGAGAAACCAAGCAAGCATCAATTCCAGACGGAACAATGAAGTCTGATTTCTTTTTCAAATCCTTGTATGAAATACCGCATTCAATCAATATCGTTGTTTGTCCGTCGCTTATCAAATAAGCATTTCCTTTTGAACTGCTTGCGATTGGCTTTATTTCCATGCTACCAACCTACATTTTCAACGGCTTCGGCTTCTTTTTTTGGTTCTGCATTTGGGTCTGGCTTTGGTTCTTTTGGCATTTCAACAATTTCAGATGCTTGTACATCAACAACCTTTGTTTGAACATCTGCATAATCGTCTTTGTATTCTGCTGATGTTGTGCGATTCAATACGTCGATGATGATGTCCTGGTCATCGCGTGTGTTCACAAAATTCTTGATGCAACGATTGATTGCTGTCTTCTTGGCCATTTCATTCAAGAATGACTTGTGGGCCTTTGATGCCCCTTTTGCATTTCCCATGTTGAAAGCATTCTGAATATCTTCCAATGTCATGATTGTTACGAATGAATCCGTTCCGAAAATCTCTGGATCAAGAATGATTCTCGCCCATGCTCCGATAATGTTTTCATTTTTACGCTTATCTAATGGACATGGTTCTGTGATTTGAATATCATCGTTTCCGAATACGTCAACGATCAATTCATATTTTGTGTCGCGATAAATCACATCGGCACGAACATCTTTCACGCCTTTTATTCGTTTGACCATTGTTTGCTTACCGAAGTATGAAGTCATCAATGTGCATTTGTTTCCCATTGGTACAAAATAGCATTGTGATTTTGACGGATTCAATCCACCGATGCACATATCCAGTAAAGCATTTGCAACACTGTTCGGGTCACATGCTTGAAGTTTTGCGTCCTGCTGATAAATTAGCCATGCACTTTTCAATGCATTTCCTACGCTGTAATTTTGTGGAAAATTGACTGAACCTTGTGATTGATATACCGATAATGTATTGAATACTTTGTCGGTAATGTTTTTTGGCATCACAAGCCCTTGCTGCTGCAATTGTTGCACACTGATTTCCATTTGATTTTTAGTTGTATTCTTTTCCATGTTCTTCTCCTTCTTTTTTCATTTTCATGATTGCTTTTTCTATTACGCATTTCATAGTGTCTTCAAAGTCGCTAATGATGACTTCTTCGATAAATCGAAAAGCGTCGTTTGAGATTTCATCCGAAACCTTATGCATTGACGTTGTGACACTATCCATGAATTGTTCCAATTCATCTTTTTTTTTCATTAATTCAACCAACTTGATTGTTGGTTTCGTCGGACTTGCTTTTAAACTTATTTTTATTCCTTCTACTTTCAAATCAAAATCACAATTAATAGTGAATAATGTTGCCATTTATATTTCCTATTCCTTTCTAATTTTCAAAATTATTATTTGCCGTCAATGTCTGGTGCGTTGTGACATATAGACGGATCTGTTGTGAATCTGTATGAATCACATGATTGACGCTTTCTGCGTTGTCAATGAAGATTGGCGCCAATGTATTTTTGAAGTTGCAAATTGTATTGATGATATCCAACCCACAATTTATTTTTGCTGCGTTATTCAAATTTTGATATGTAACGCCTTTGTATGTGCATTCGCAGCATTCAACTACACCGCCGTTGATTTGTTCGTCGAATAATTTGAATTTGACCATTTCAAAGTGGCTGTTGATTTTTTCAGTCAACATTTCAACTTTAGCTTTGATGAATTCATCCGTAAGATATAAAAGTTTTTCTTTTTCTGTATATTCCGCTGCAAGCTTCTTTTCTTGTTCTTCAAGCGTCTTGATTCTTGCTTTTTGAACATTGGCAAGATTTCGTTTTGCGATTTCTTGTTCAAGCTCTGCCAGATCTGCACGTTTTTCATTGATTTGATTTTTTATTGCTTCAACTTCTTTTGAATTGTCATTTGATGAAATTTCTTTCTGCAATCGCTCAATCTCTGCATCAATCTTTTGGATCTTCGGAATTTTCTTTTCATTCAATTCCCCGGTTTTCTTGTCTATTTGTTTTTTCAATGATTCAATGTTGACTTTGATTGAACCTAGTTCCATTTCACGACTTTGCAATTTAACTTTACATTCGCCAATTTTTTCTTTGCATCGACTGAATTCTTTCTTTAACGCAATTCCTTGTGCATTGATTGATTCCAGGCGTTGTGCTTTTTTTAAATTGAATTTTTCTTTGAATCCTTCAATCTGTTCAAATGGAAGATCCTGACCACAAGTTGGACATACATTTTGCGCTTCGTCGTACTGTGTTGAATTGACGCTCATGTATTCTTTTCTAAGCTCTGCGCGTTGTGCTTCGTTATCTTCGCATCGCTTTTCATAGTTCGAAATAGAATATTTCAAATCTTCAATTTCACGTTCAATGCACATTTGATCATATTCCATTTTCGTGACGTCATTATGTTCTTTCTTGATGTCTGGTATTTCGTCATTGATCAATACGCGGCGCCCACGAAGCTTAGCAATTTGAATTTCCTTTTCTTCATTCAAACTGTTTGTCATCACCATATGCTTTTTGAACTCTAAATCTTCAATCTCTTTTTTCAAGCCGACGTATTTATCATTCGTTTCTTTTTCATCTTCGATTTCTGTCGGTATTGCCAATTGTGCTTCATTGATTTTGACCGGAATCATTTTCAATTCATCGTTGATTGGCTTCATTTGGCTTTTTAATTGCATTCGAAGGTCATTTACACTTTTGTTGGATAAATAGTCGTTCAAAGGTGAAAGCACACTATTTGATGCGATTACGTCCGAATCATCTATATCTCCGCAGATGTCAATCAACATTTTTCTGCGGTCTTGCCATTTCATCTTTTCATTAAAGAAAAATGGATCTGTGATAATTGGGAAAATGTCCGCGTCAAACGTGCTGTTGACGATTTCATCAAATTCCTTTTTCTTACGTGGTACATCATCCACAAAATAATCGGTAACATGTCCAGCAAATACCGCCGTTGTGGCTCCACGCTGCTTTGTGTATTTTTCTTTCAATATTTTTTTGAACGTGGTTTCTGTGCCGTCAATCATCAATGTGACTTCGACGCTGTGTTCAAGATTGTGAAGAAATTCTCCGTCTGGTGTCTTTGTCTTGACGTCAAATTTAGCTGATCCATTTGAATCCTTGTCAAAAAATAACCATGTGAACGCATCAAATATTGAAGTTTTCCCGGTTGCGTTCTTTCCGTAGATTTCTGTATCAAGTGAATTGAAATCAATTTCAAATTCTCTGATACCCTTGAAGTTCTGTAACTTCATTTTTTGAATTCTGATTTTCATTTCATTTTCCTTTCCTATTCAAAAACGATTCCGAATCGTTTATTCAAATATGTAGCGATTACTATAATTGCAATAAAAACTAATATAGATGCGATTACCAACGCTTTATCGCTTATCATTTCTTGTTCTTCTTGATCTTCTACTTCTTCGGCTCCTTTGCACCAGGAGAAGGCTTCGCAATGCAAGAAGTCGTCTGTTTCCCTTAATGTTTTTTTTGTTTCCATATTGCCCC
>OBLI01000844.1_pt1 | contig 31885 bp, 26 predicted proteins | sample 1519701 | NCBI WGS metagenome assembly OBLI01 (sample SAMEA3663005, study PRJEB22513) | pig gut metagenome | biome: pig gut; feature: pig-associated habitat; material: faeces | place: France | collected 2012 | reverse complement strand
GCTGGCCTGGTATCGTTACTTCCCTGACCCGCTCGGTATCGGTGACCAGTGGTCATAACCACTGCGGGGGTGGCAGGGCGGACAGCCAATGCGTGAGCAAGCTGGTCTGATATCGTCACTTCCCTGACCCGCTCGGTATCGGTGGCTAGTGGTCATAACCACTGCGGAGGTGGCAGGGCCGCCCGTCAATGCGTACGCAAGCCGGCCTGCAATCGGGACACCATAGGGTACCGCTCGGTATCGTAACCCTGTAAACGTAGGGCGGGGAAACTCCCCGCCCTGCAATGGTATTATAGAGAAATCTTTTGCATACTTCCCTGAAAGGGGGCTTTGCCGCTGTGACAATTAAAGATATTGCCGCCAAAACCGGCTACGCTGTCGGCACCGTCTCCCGCGCGCTGAATAACCATCCCAATGTCAGCGAGAAGGCACGTGCCACAATTTTACAGGCGGCACAGGAGATGGACTTTGAGATCAACGTCAATGCCAAGCAGCTCAAGCAGACCCATTCCAACACCGTTCTGGTGGTGGTCAAGGGCATCGGCAACGAGCTGTTCGGCGAGATGGTGGAGTCCATTCAGCATCTTATTTCCCGTACCCGTTACCAGCTGGTGGTGGACTACATGGACGAGGACGCCAATGAGGTCGCCCGGGCGGTGCAGCTTTGCCGGGAGAAAAAGCCTCTGGGCATTTTGTTTCTCGGCGGCGTCAACGAGCATTTTCTCCGGGATTTTGCAGCCATCGACATTCCCTGCGTGGTCGTAACCAACGATGCCTCAATGCTTCCCTTTGAGAATCTGTCCAGCGTCACCACCGACGACCGGAAGGCGGGACGCTGCGCCGTGGAAATGTTGATTGCGCTGGGCCACCGGAAGATTGCCGTTATCGGCGGCGACCGGGAGGTATCCGACACCAGCCGCCTGCGGTTTGAGGGCTGCGTTGCGGCCTTTTCCGACCATGGAATCCCCTTTGATCCGGACAGGGACTATCAGGGCGTCCGCTATTCCTATCAGGACGGCTACCGGGCGACCAAGGACTTGCTGGCATCGGGCCGGGAATTTACCGCCCTGTTTGCCAGTGCGGACGTAATGGCCATCGGCGCCATCCGCGCTTTGGAGGAGTCCGGAAAACGGGTGCCGGAGGACGTGTCCGTTATGGGACTGGACGGCCTGCCCATCGGCGACTATCTGGTGCCCCAGCTCACCACGGTGGGGCAGTGCGTCAGCACCATGGCCCGGCGCAGTGTGGAGATTCTGCTGGGGAGCATTGAGGAGGGCAAGCCCGCCCGGCACGAGACGGTTCCGTTCCAGATCTACCGCCGGGAAAGTGTCCGGGAATTACAGGAATAAATCTATTATTGTTGGGCGGGGTCATGACCCTGCCGACCCGGCAGATGTTTCTGCCGGTTAGAATCGACGCAGACGGGTGATTGCCGAAATAACGGAGCGGTTACTGCGAATTGGTGCGTCAGCGGGGTCATGACCCCGTCCTACGAATATGAAGCAATTCTATAGAGCAAGGAGAAAAAATCCCATGCGCGAAAGCGGTATCTTAATGCACATCACTTCCCTGCCCGGGCCTTACGGCGTGGGAACCATGGGAAAGCAGGCCTATCATTTTGTGGATTTTCTTTCTAAGGCGGGCCAGTCGGTCTGGCAGATTCTGCCCCTGAATCCCACGGGCTTCGGCGATTCTCCATACCAGTCCTTTTCCGCCTTTGCCGGCAATCCCTATCTCATCGATCTGGATACGCTGGTGGAGGAGGGACTGCTGGAGGAGCGGGAGCCGAAGGCGGTCAACTGGGGCAGCGACCCCGGTCGGGTCAGCTTCGGAAAGCTGTATGAGGAGCGGGGCAAGCTCCTGCGTCTGGCCTACAGCCGGTTTACCCCGGATGATGCCTATCAGGCCTTCCTTGAGGAAAATACCCAGTGGCTGCCGGATTACGCCCTGTTTATGGCGCTGAAGGAAGAAAACGGCGGCGCGCCCTGGCTGGAATGGCCCGAGGGGCTTCGCCTGCGGGAGAAAGCCGCGCTGGCGCAGGCCCGGGAGACCCACACGGAGGAAATCGGCTATCAGTGCTTTGTGCAGTACCAGTTCTTCCGTCAGTGGAAGGCTCTGCGGGGCTATGCGAACAGCAAGGGCATCCGGATTATCGGGGATGTGCCCATTTATGTGCCGCTGGATTCGACAGATGTGTGGGTGAATTACAAACTGTTCCAGCTGGACGAGACCCGGCACCCGACTGTGGTGGCTGGCTGCCCGCCGGATGGCTTCACCGCCGACGGTCAGCTCTGGGGCAACCCCATCTACGACTGGCAGGCAATGGCGGACACCGGCTACGACTGGTGGACGAAACGCCTGTCTGCCGCCGCCGGGATGTACGACGTGGTGCGGTTCGACCATTTCCGGGGCTTTGAGAGCTACTGGGCTGTACCTGCCGGAGACAAAACCGCCCGGAACGGCCGCTGGGTCAAGGGGCCGGGCGCCGACTTCATCTGCGCGGTGCAGAAGGCACTGCCGGAGCTGGACTTCATCGCGGAGGATCTGGGCTTTGTGACTCCGGAGGTACGGCAGCTTCAGCTGGATTCCGGCTACCCCGGCATGAAGGTGCTGGAATTCGCCTTCGACTCCCGGGAGGAAAGCGACTACCTGCCCCACCTGTATCCGGTGGACTCCGTGTGCTACACCGGCACCCACGACAACGTGACCCTGAAGCAGTGGTTTGACGAGGCGAGCCGGCAGGACAAGGCCTATGCCAAGGCCTATCTGGGCCTGAACCGGTCCGAGGGCAACGTCTGGGGCATGATTCGGGGAGGCATGGGCAGCGTTTCCCGGCTGTTTGTCGCACAGATGCAGGATTATCTGGAGTTGGGCAGCGAGGCCCGGATGAATTTTCCCGGTACCCTGTCCAGCGCCAACTGGACCTGGCGGGCTCAGGAGGGCTTTGACTCAGACAAGTTGGCGAAGAAGATCCGCAAGATGACCGGCCTGTACGGCAGACTGAAAAAAGAGAATTAAGCAGCAGGCATAACCACCACCCCGGCGTTCCTGGAACGCCGGGGTGGTTATACATTTGGGAGCTGCGAAAATAATATGCAAATATACAGTCGAAATATACATTCGGTCCCAAAGATGTTTCTGAAGGAAATACAGCCGCCTGCAACCAATGGAGAAATTGGCAACTATGCCAGATTTTCACTGATAAAGCCCGTAGAAAAGACAAAATACACAAAGAAAGAATAGGTTTTTCTAAATAATTTGCCATAGTTGTACTTGCTATTTTGTATACAATCCTGTATAATACATTGTATTTAGCGAACTAGCGCAAAAAAGGGAGAGGGGCTGCCGGAAGCGCCCTTCAGTAACCCGTGAAAGGTAGGATTCCGGATGAGTTCCAAAACCCTGAAGTACATTTTGAAACGAATCGCCATGGCGATCCTGACGATCTGGATCGTCATCACCGTGACCTTCTTTGTCATGCGTGCCGTCCCCGGCGGCCCCTTCCTGTCTGAAAAGGCCGTGTCTGAGGCAGCCCAGAAGGCATTGGAGGCCAAGTATGGCATGGACAAACCTCTGATGGTGCAGTATTTCACATATCTTAAGGATATTGTGACCAAATTTGACTTCGGCCCCTCCATCAAGCTCCGCGGACGCATGGTCATTGACGTGATCATCGATGGCATGCGCACCTCCGTCAAGCTGGGCGTCTGCGCCGCTGCCATCGCGCTGGTTTTCGGCGTGGTGCTGGGCGCCGTGGCTGCCCTGCGGCGCAACGGCTTTGCCGATAAGGTCATCATGGTGCTGACCACGGCTTTTATCTCCATGCCATCGTTCATCATCGGCTCGCTGATGGTGCTGATTTTGTCTGTCAAGCTGGGCTGGTTCCCCGCCAACGGTGAGACCGCCAAGGGCCTGATCCTGCCTATCATCGCCCTGTCCCTGTCCCCCATGGCGAACATTACCCGTCTGACCCGCAGCTCTATGCTGGACGTGCTGGGTCAGGACTATATCCGCACTGCCCGGGCCAAGGGCGTGCCTCCCATGAAAATTATCTTCGGTCACGCGCTGAAGAATTCCCTGATTCCCGTCATTACCTACGTCGGCCCCATGCTGGCCTACATCGTTACCGGTTCTCTGGTCATTGAGCAGGTTTTTGCGGTGCCCGGCATCGGCAGAGCCTTCGTCAGCTCCATCACCGGCCGTGACTACCCCCTGATCATGGGCACTACCATCGTGCTGGCTACCCTCATCGTCATCATGAATCTGGTCAGTGACATTCTGTACAAGCTGGTGGATCCCAGAATCAATCTGGAGTAAAGGAGAAAACGCGAAATGAAGAAAAACCCTCTGAGCCTTCAGGTCGATATGGAGGACTTCCTGCCCGCAACCGACGCGGAAAAAGAATATATGGTGCAGATGCGCCCCTCTACCACCTTCTTCAAGGACGGTATGAAGCGGCTGCTGCGCAACAAGGTCGCTACCGTCAGCATGATCATCATTATCGTCATTACGCTGGCTGCCATCATCATCCCCTATTTCTGGCCCTATTCCTACGACACCATGCTGGGTGTCCGTCCCGGCAAGCCCGTGGATGCTTCCTTCAATAACCTGGCCCCCTTCCAGTACGGCAAGACCGAGCTGAAGCGGATTGAAGCCGGCGAGAAGGTCTTCCCCCATGTCTTCGGCACCGACTCCGCCGGCCGGGACTACTTCATCCGTGTGGTCTACGGCACCCGGGTCTCTCTGGGCGTGGGCTTCTTCGCCAGCCTGATCGTGCTGGTTATCGGCATTACCATGGGCTCCATCGCGGGCTACTGCGGCGGCAAGGTGGATATGTTCATCATGCGATTGGTGGATATCATCTACTCCCTGCCCGACACCCTGATGATCATTCTGCTGGCCTCCGTCATGAAGGTGGCCCTTGGCCCGGTGATCGACAACAACCCGGTGCTCAATAAGCTGGGCAGCAATATGATCTCGCTGTTTATCGTGTTCGCTCTGCTGTACTGGGTCAGCATGGCCCGGCAGATTCGCGGTCAGATTCTGTCCCTCAAGGAGCAGGAGTATGTGCTGGCGGCCCGTTCCACCGGCGCGAAGGCCGGCTGGATCATCACCAAGCATCTGATTCCCAACTGCATCAGCGTTATCATCATTTCCACCGCTTTGCAGATTCCCAGCGCCATCTTCACCGAGAGCTTCCTGTCCTATCTGGGCCTGGGCGTCAACGCCCCCATGCCTTCTCTGGGCAGCCTTGCTTCCGAGGCGCTGAACGGCCTGACCAGCTATCCCTACCGCATGGTCATTCCCGCCATCACCATTTCTCTGATTGTGCTGTCCCTGAATCTGTTCGGCGACGGCCTGCGGGATGCCTTTGACCCCAAGCTGAAATCTTAAGAAAGGAGTGTAGAAACAAATGGCACTGCTTGAAGTAAAAGACCTGCATACCTCCTTCTACACCCCTGCCGGTGAAGTCAAGGCGGTCAACGGTGTGTCCTTCAATCTGGAGCGGGGAAAGGTGATGGGCATCGTGGGCGAGTCCGGCTCTGGTAAGTCCGTCACCGCCTACTCCATCATGCAGATTCTGGAAAAAACCGGCAAGATTGTCTCCGGCTCCGTAAAATTCGACGGGCAGGAGCTGGTGGGCATCGGCGAGGAGGGCATGAAGAAGATTCGGGGCAACAAAATCTCCATCATCTTCCAGGACCCCATGACCTCTCTGAACCCCACCTACACCATCGGCCACCAGCTGATGGAGGCCATTATGCTGCACACCCCCCGCAATAAGCAGCAGGCCTGGGACCGAGCCGTGGAAATGCTGCGGCTGGTCAACGTCAACGAGCCGGAAAAGCGGATGAAGCAGTATCCCTTTGAGTTCTCCGGCGGTATGCGCCAGAGAGTCATGATCGCCATGGCGCTGGCCTGCGAGCCGGATATCCTGATCGCCGACGAGCCCACCACCGCACTGGATGTGACCATTCAGGCCCAGATTCTGGAGCTGATGCAGTCCTTACAGAAGGAACTGGGCATGGCAATTATCATGATTACCCACGATTTGGGCGTTGTGGCCCAGCTGTGTGACGAGGTCGTCGTCATGTACGCCGGCTCCATCTGCGAGCAGGGCACCGCTGACGAGATTTTCTACAACCCCAGGCATGAATACACCAAGGGACTGATGCGCTCCATCCCCACGCTGGAAAGCGACGGACAGAGACTGCATCCCATTACCGGCACCCCCATCGACCTGCTGAATATGCCCGCCGGCTGCCCCTTCGCCCCCCGTTGTGACGCGGCTATGAAGATTTGCCTGAGGGAGCGTGCCGAGCGGATGCAGATTAACGACAACCACCAGGCGGCCTGCTGGGTCAATGTGCGGGACGCCGTGAAGAAGGAAGGCGGTGAAGCCGAATGAGTCAGGATACGCTGGTAGAAGTCAAGCACCTGAAGGAATACTTCAACATCAATACCGGCCTGTTCAGCTCCAAGCCGCTGAAGGCTGTGGACGATGTGTCCTTTGCCATCCGCCGGGGCGAGACGCTGGGCCTGGTCGGCGAGTCCGGCTGCGGCAAAACCACCGTGGGCCGCACACTGCTGCACCTGTACAAGCCCACGGACGGTGAAATCTGGTTCGATGGCAAGCAGATCGTCACCAAAAAGGATATCGCGGAGTACCGGGAAAAGACCGCCATGGTCTTTCAGGACCCCTATTCCTCTCTGAACCCCCGTATGACCGTGGCAGATATCATCGGTGAGCCGCTGGATGTGCACAAGATGTATTCAAACGAGAAAGAGCGCAAGGAGCGGATTCTGGAGCTGATGGCGCAGGTGGGTCTAAACTCCGAGCACGCCAACCGCTATGCCCACGAATTCTCCGGCGGTCAGCGGCAGCGCATCGGCATCGCCCGGGCCCTGTCCATGAAGCCCCAGTTCGTGGTCTGCGATGAGCCGGTGTCCGCTCTGGACGTGTCCATTCAGGCCCAGGTCATCAATATGTTTGACGAGCTGCAGGATAAAATGGGTCTGACCTATCTGTTCATCGCCCACGATTTGTTGGTTGTGCGGCACATTTCCGACAGAATCGCCGTGATGTACCTTGGTAAAATGGTGGAGCTGGCGGACGCCCGGGAAATCTACGACCACCCCCTGCACCCCTACACCCGGAGCCTCATGTCCGCGGTGCCGCTGCCCGACCCCAAGATGGCCCGGGAGAACAAGCGCATTGTGCTCACCGGCGACATTCCCAGCCCTCTGAACGCCCCCTCCGGCTGTCCCTTCCGCACCCGCTGCCCCTACGCAAGCGAGGTCTGTGCCCAGAGTATGCCGGAATTCAAGGATGTGGGCGGCGGCCACTTCGTGGCCTGCCACAATCTGGACAAGATTGGTTAATTGGCAAACCCGTAGGGGGCGGCGTCCCCGACGCCCCTACGATCTGTGTCTTCAAACCCGGATTCTGCCGGAGAACGGAATCCGGGTCTGAAATAAATTTATTACTATGTGAAAGGAAATGAAAAAGCAATGAAGAAACTCATTTGCATGGTGCTGGCACTGGCAATGGTTCTGGGTCTGGCTGCCTGCGGCAAGAAGTCCGGCGTGCCCAAGGACGCTCTTGCTGTCTGTATCGCCTCCGAGCCTGACACCATCGACCCCGCACTGAACTCCGCTGTTGACGGCGGCACCATGACTTCTCACCTGTTTGCCGGTCTGGCAAAGTGGGATCAGGATGCCAACGGCAATCTGGTCATTATGCCTGACTGTGCCACCGAACTGCCCGATGGCGTTGAGAACGCCGACGGTACCGTGACCATCACCTACACCCTGCGTGATGGCCTGAAGTGGTCCGATGGCAAGGCTCTGACTGCCGGCGACTTCGCCTTTGCATGGAAGCGGGCTGCTTCCACCGCTCTGGGCGCTGACTACGGCTACATGTTCGAGGTCATCAAGGGCTACCCCGATGAGCTGGCTGTGGAAGCCACCGATGACAAGACTCTGGTTGTGACCCTGAACAACGCCGTGGCTTACTGGAACGAGTTGCTGTCCTTCCCCACTTACTTCCCCGTTCGTGAGGACGTGGTCTCCAATGAGGGCTGGGCTACCGATCCGTCCACCTATGTCTGCAACGGTGCCTATACCATTTCACACTGGGAGCACAATTCCGTGATCGTTCTGTCTAAGAACCCCAACTATCACGATGCTGACTCCGTCACCATGAATGACATCGCCTTCTACCTGTCCGACGATGCCAACAACATGCTGTCCAACTTCAAGAACGGCACTTGGAAGCTCATCGATGATGTGCCCACCAACGAGATCCCCAACCTGAAGAATGATTACCCCGATGAGTTCAAGGTTGCCGGCCAGATCGGCACCTACTATGTCTGCTGGAACATCAATGAGGAAATCCTTCCTGCCGACTCCGGCCTGACTGGCGCTGAGGCTGAGGCCGCCAAGGCTGAAATCCGCAACGCCATCGCTCTGCTGTTCGACCGCAACTACATCGTTGAGGAAATCGCTCAGGGCGGTCAGGTTCCCGCTTCCTCCTTCGTCCCCATGGGTATGACCGATGCTGACGGTTCCCAGTTCTACAAGAACGCCGGTCACAACGACGGCTTCGATGGCTACTACGATGTCTCTGCAGATGCCTTCGAGACCAACTGCGCCACCGCCATTGAGACTCTGAAGAAGTACTATACTTTCGATGAAGCTACCGGCATGTTCACCAACTTCCCCACTCTGACCTACCTGTACAATACCTCTGAGGGCCACAAGGCCATCGGTGAGTACCTGTCCTCCGCTCTGGCTGCCGTGGGCATCACCATGAACCTGGAGAACCAGGAGTGGAATACCTTCCTGAACACCCGTAAGGCCGGCGACTACAGCATTGCCCGTAACGGCTGGCTGGCCGACTACAACGATCCCATCTCCTTCCTGGATATGTGGGTGACCTCCTCCGGCAACAACGACGTGCAGTTCGGCAAGGGCGCCAACAAGGATGTGGCTGCCTACAGCCTGGATCTGACTGACCTGGGCTACGATGTGAAGGTTGAGAACGGCACCTGGGCTGAGACCTACGACGTGATCATCAATCTGATCAAGACCTGCACCGATACCGCTACTCGTTACGAGCTGATGCACCGCGCCGAGGATCTGCTGATGAGCACCGGCTGCATTGTGCCTCTGTACTTCTACACCGACCTGTACATGATCGACTCCTCCGTTCAGGGCTTCTTCTCCACCCCCCTGGGCTTCAAGTACTTCATGCACACCACCATCGCCTGATTTCTCCAACCACAAACCGGCAGCCTTCGGGCTGCCGGTATTTTCATGTGTGGAACACAGCCCGCAAGAGACGGTGCCCCTTCGTTATTTGCAATTTTCGGCAAAACCGCCCCTGTGGTTGCAAAAAAGGGCGGATTGTGATATGATGACAAACAAGAGTGAAAGTCCGCTTTTTTGCGGCAAAAGGGACATTCGGGCAGGGCCCGTGGGAGGAGCTATGAAATTTTCGTGGAAATCTGAGAAACCGGACACGGCGCTTTCTGCCGAAAACCGGGCGGAACGGGTGCAGTTCACCTGCCTGCTGGCGGTGGTGCTCATGGAGCTGGCGTTCTTCGCGTTGGAGGACCGGGCCGGGGGCGTTGCCTATCTGGTGGTGGAGCGCTATCTGACCCTTCCGGCAATGGCCTTTCTGGGGGCTTCCTTCTGCCGGGAGCTGCCCCGGCGGAGCAGGTGGCATCTGTACGCCGGGCTTGCCATGGCGGCGCTGTTTTTCCTGAATCAGATTCTGCATCAGGTTCTGGAAGCGGAGGCGAAGGAGATCGGAACCTTCGTGTGCGCCTACGCCCTGTGCTTCCCCTTCGCGGCGGCGACAGAAGACGCCCGGCGGCAAAAGGGCCTCAAGTGGATGGCGGGACTGTTTCTCGGGGTGGGCCTGCTGCTGACGGGCTATACCGGACTGCTGCTTGCGAATGCTGTGCCGGAATGCCTGAAAGCATATGTGAAATGGGACGGTGCCAGGCTTTATGCCATGGGGCACCCCAATATCTGCGCCACGCTGCTGATGATCAGCATGGCCCTGTCCGCCGGACTGGCCCTGAAAAGCCGCAGACTGTGGGTCAGGGTGCTGCTGGCGGTGCTGCTGATCCCGCAATTTGCCGCGCTGTCTCTGACCAACGGCAGAACGACGATTATTCTCACCTGCCTTCTCATGGGAGGAATCGCCTTCTGCGCCCTGCGCGGGCGTGGCTGGAAGCGGTTTGCCGTGGCGCTGCTGGCGGCGGTGGTGGTTATGGCGGGACTGTTCGGCGCATCCCGGGCGATATACGGCTGGAACCAGACCCGACTGCTGCAGCAGGTGTCCGCCGAGAGTGCCCAGCAGGAAGCCCAGACCGGGATAGACGCTACGCCGGACGCTCTGGTTTCGGAACAATACCAGGGCACGCTGGCGGGTGACCTGAAGACCCTCAATGGGCGCACCGAAATCTGGAGAACCGCCCTGCGGGGGCTGGAAGAGAATCCGGGCCTCAAATTCATCGGCACGGAATATGTGGACATGATCCTGACCCGGTACGCTCCGCTGACCATTTATCACACCCACAATTCCTGGCTGGAGGTGCTGTACCGGATGGGTCTGCCTGGTCTGGCGGCGGCGCTGGTCATCACGGCGCTGACGCTTTGGAGCGCGGCGGTGGTGCTGTGGCGCAATACGGACCTCTGGAAGAGCTGCATCGCGCTGCTCGCGCTGTGCCTGATGGGCTGTGCCATGCTGGAACCGTATCTGTTTGTGGCGGATGTGAGTTATCACTATCTGGACTTCCTATTTTTGATGTGCCTGGGCTATCTGTGCCTGTGGCGTAGGGAAAAGGCGGCGTGATCCCATGGAAAAATGGAACAATCTGGCCCGCCGGGAGCGGGTGGACAAAATCGCGGCGGCGGTTCAGCGGCTGTGTCTGCTGGTGGTCATCACAGTGGAGGCGCTGTTCTTCCTGCCGGGAGAGACGGCGGCGGGGCTGGTTTACCTCTTTCTGGAGTGGAAGCTGGTGGATGTCAGCATCCTGTTCCTGGCGGCGTCCTGCCTGCGGGGGCAATTCCGGGAGAGCAGGCGTTATTTCCTGCTGGCGCTGTTGGCGGTGGCCTGGTTTTATGTGGTGCGGGCTGCCCATATGCAGCTGGAGCTGACCAATAAGGAACCGGGCACCTTCGTCTGTGCCTATCTGCTGTGCTTCCCCTTCGCGGCGGCGTCGGGAGACGGGAAAAAACAGTGGGGCCTGAAAGGCATGCTGCTGCTGTTTGCCACAGTCGGTGCGGTATTCGGACTGTACGCGGTGCTGCTGGTAACCCGGCACCTGCCCGCCTGTCTGGATGGCCATGTTTTCTGGGACGGAGCGCGGTTCGGCACCCTGGGGCACCCCAATATCTGCGCCACTGTCCTGATGGTCAGCGCAGGGATGACAGCGGGGGTTGCCGTGAAAACAAAGAGCATCGGACTGAAAATTCCGCTGTTTCTTCTGACGGCGCTGGAGTTCTGGGCGCTGTCTCTGACCAACAGCAGAGCCGCGGCTGTGCTGACCTGCGTGCTGCTGGGCGGCATCCTGTTCTGCTGGCTGAGAAGACCGGGCTGGAAGCGCCTGATGCTGGCGCTGCTGGCGGCGGCTGTGACAGTGGCAGTGCTCTTCTGCGTGTCACGGTGGATTTTTTCCTGGAATAACGCCCGCCTGACGGAGATGGCGAAGCAGGCGCAGCAAACGGGAGAGGAAACCGGCCTGACGCTGGACGAGAACGGCCGCCTGCAAACCGAGAACGGACAGAGCAGCTTCGCCAAATCTCTGAAGACACTGAACGGGCGCACGGAAATCTGGGGTGCCGCGGTGGAGGGAATCCGGGACAATCCACGGATTCTGCTCATCGGCACGGAAAAGGTGGGACAGACCATCTCGCCCCACTGGAAAATGGAGGTGCAGCATTCCCACAGCTCCTGGATGGAGGCCCTGTATCAGCTGGGCATTCCCGGTCTGCTGGCGGCGCTGGCGCTCACCGGCCTGGCGGTGTGGAATGGGGCGGTGCTGCTGTGGCGCAATACGGATCTGCTTCATTCCTGCGTCGTCATGGTGGTGCTGTGCCTGATGGGCTGCGCGGTGATGGAGCCGTATCTGTTTGTCGCCAATGCCCAGTTCCATTATTTTGACTTTCTGTTCCTGCTGTGCCTTGGATATATGGATCAGTGGCGCAGACAGACGCGGAACCGGAAAGGGGAGAGGATAGATGTATAAGGAAAAAACCCAGGACTGGATGCGGCATCTGGACTTCATCGCCCTGGATATGCTGTGCCTACTGCTGGGGTTTGCGCTGGCCTATGTGACGCGTTATGGCATCCACCTGGGCAACAAGGATATCTATGTCAGTCTGGCGCTGATTTTGCTGCTGATGGACTTCGCGGTGATGATTATCGGCGGCACCACCCGGGGGGTCATGTACCGGGGCTACTACCGGGAGCTGGCGGTGACGGTGAAGCACGTGCTGCTGGTGCTGATGCTGTGCCTGATGTACCTGTTCCTGGTCAAGGACACCGAGACCTACTCCCGCCTGATGGTGGGTTACTTCGGCTGCTACTATTTTGTGCTGACCTACGTGGTGCGGCAGCTGCGCAAGGCCTCCCTGAAGCGCACGCCGGACAAAAACAAGTCCGCTATCTACATCATCACCGCGTCGGACCGGGCGCAGGAGGTGGTGGGGCGCTATCAGCAACGGGAAAACAGCCAGTACCGGATCACCGGCATCTGCCTGATGGACGTCGAGAAGACCGGTACCCAGATTCTGGGCGTACCCGTTACCAGCAGCGCGGAAACGGTCCTGCGCTTCCTGTGCCGGGAGTGGGTGGACGAGGTAGTTCTGTCCTTCCCGGAGCATTACAAAGCGCCTGGCGACCTGATGGGAAATCTGGCGGAAATGGGCATCGTGGTGCACATGGAGATGGAGGGCTTCGCGGAGCTGGGCTGGCAGCGGCAGGAAATTGAAAAAATTGCCGGAAGAACGGTGCTTACCATCGGCATGAACATGGCGACCCCGGCCCAGTTGCTGCTAAAGCGCTGCATGGACATTGTGGGCGGTCTGGTGGGATGCCTGATTACCGCGGTGCTGACTGTCATCCTTGGTCCGCTCATTTACATCCAGTCCCCCGGCCCGATTTTCTTCGCCCAGACCCGGGTGGGAAAGAACGGAAAGCAGTTCAAGATGTATAAATTCCGCTCCATGTATCTGGACGCCGAGGCCCGGAAGGCCGAATTGATGACCCAGAACCGGGTGGGTGGCGGTCTGATGTTCAAGCTGGATTTCGACCCCCGGATTATCGGCAGCAGGAAACTCCCGGATGGCACCGTGAAAAGGGGCATCGGCAACTTCATCCGGGATTGGAGCCTGGACGAGTTCCCCCAGTTCTGGAACGTGCTGAAGGGGGATCTGTCTCTGGTCGGTACCCGCCCGCCAACGGTGGACGAGTGGGACAAATATGAGCTGCACCACCGGGCCAGGCTTGCTACCAAGCCCGGCATTACAGGAATGTGGCAGGTCAGCGGTAGAAGCAAGATCACCGATTTTGAGCAGGTGGTGGCGCTGGACAAGAAATACATTCAGGAATGGAGCATGGGCCTGGATCTGCGCATTCTTCTGCAAACCGTTCTGGTGGTTCTCCGCCGGGAGGGCTCCATGTAACGAAAATCGCCATTGCCTTTCGCAGGCAATGGCGATTTGCACTATTTCAGGCTTCCAATCAGCAGGCAGGCCCAGAAAAACAGGCTCATGGCCCAGTGCCCGCTGCAAATCATGGGGCTGGATACGACTACCAGTATCCCGTGGAGAATATCCCCCAACAGCTCGGAACGAAACGCGGTGAGAAAATTGGCGATAATCAGCAGGACGCTTAAGCTCAGGGACGCAATGCTCAGGTTCCGCATCAGCGCCAGAAGTGCCCGGTCATGCGTCTTGCGCCCCCGCCAAACCAGCACCGCCGGAGGCAGGAAGAAAAGAACAGACACAGCGGTGAGAAGAAACCGGACGGCGCCGGAGGGCTCCGGGATAAATCCCAGCCCGGCGCACAGAATAAACAAAGCGCCCCAAAGCGCGAATAAAAATCGATTTTTCATAGAACCCTCCCAGTGGTGACGTTACGCCTATTCTACCCGATTTTTGGGGACTTGACAAGGGCTTTGCTGCCGCAAAAAAAGCTGGACAGCCGTCTGTAATTCTGGTATAATATACAAATATTCAGGATAAGGAAGGTATTTGCCATGAAATGCCCTTACTGCGGCGATCAGGACAGCAAGGTGGTGGATTCCCGCCGGTCTGAGGACGGGCTGAGCATCCGCCGCCGCCGGGAATGTATGGCCTGCCTGCGCCGGTTTACCACCTACGAGATCGTGGAGAGCCTGCCCATCATCGTTGTCAAGCGCAACGGCTCCCGCCAGCCCTTCGACCGGAATAAAATCCTCAATTCCATGATTCGCGCCTTTGACAAGCGGAAGGTAGACGTGAACGATCTGGACCGGATCACCACGGAAATCGAGCAGACCATTCAGAACACCCTGGAGCGGGAGATCAGCACCGACAAAATCGGCGAAATGGTCATGGAGCGGCTGAAGCCCCTGGACGAGGTGGCCTATATCCGCTTTGCCTCCATTTACCACCGCTTTCAGGACGCCCAAAGCTTTATGCGGGAGATCAGCAAATTCCTGGAGGAGAAATAATGAGCACCAACCCTACTGAAATTTTACAGGCTACGGAGCCGTCGCTGGATATCGAGTCCATCAAGAGCCTGATGGACGGCTTCGACCCTGCCGCCCTGCTGCCGGACTTAAACGACCTGTTTGGCTCGCTGGCAACCCTGTGCCGCTTTGCCGTCATGATCGGGCCGGTGGTGCTGCTGGTGCTGGGCCTTGCCTACCTGTTTCTGTCTCCCCGGGAGGCCAACTACTATTTTGGCTACCGCTGCTATTTCGGCATGGGCAGCGTTCAGGCCTGGCGGTTTACCCAGCGCATAGCCGGAATGCTGTTCGGCGGCGTGGGCCTGATTCTGACCATTGTGATGTATGTGATTTCCGGCGGTTTTGCCGGGATGGAAGTGACGGACATGGTCTGGAAAGCGGCGGGGTGTCTTGCCTGGCAGGCAGGTTTGGCGCTGGCGCTGACGGTGCTGGTGAATTTTCTGGCGTTCTTCTTCTTCGACGCCAAGGGCGGCCCCAGAAGAAAGAAAAAAATAGAGGGATAATAAAAGCCGTTCCGCGAAAAGCGGAACGGCTTTTGACATATCCAAAGGGAGGGGCGATGCCCCTCCTACGGAACAACGTAGCATGACCGAGCAAAACCCAATAGTGTTACGATTACACACTGGCTCCGATACGCATTATCTGCGGCATTGCCGCCGTTACCGAGCAGAACCCAATGGTGTAACGACGATAGACCGGGTTGGTAACGCATTGTCCGCGGGGGCATCCCCGCCTTAGTCAAGGTTTTCGCCGGCGTCCCGGTAGGGGCTGTCCAGCGGGGAGGCGGAAGCGGCTTCCTTGCTGTACTTCTCCACAAATTTCGCTGCCTTGTCGATGGGCAGAATGGTGCCCGCACCGGCGACACAGCCGCCGGGACAGGCCATGCCCTCCAGCAGATAGCCCTTGTACTTGCCCGCCTTTGCCATGGTCATCAGCTTGCGGCAGTCCCGCAGACCCTCGGCACGGGCGGTTTTCACTTCCATGTCGGGATGCTCCTTCTTGACCAGATCGGCAACCGCCTGGGCGACACCGCCGGCTACAGCAAAGCCACGGCCCGCGCCGGTGCCCTCGTTCAGCCCCTCACTTTCAGGGATGGAAGCAAAGTCGATTTCCTTTGCCTCGAACATACCCATCAGCTCCTCGAAGGTCAGCACAAAGTCCACATCGGAGCGGATGTCCTCCCGGATGGCCTCCAGCTTCTTGGCGGCGCAGGGGCCCACAAAGACCACCTTGCAGCCGGGGTGCTTCTTCTTCATCAGCCGGGCGGTGAAGACCATGGGGGTCAGAGTCATGGAGATTTTGTCCTTCTCGCCGGGGAAAAGCTTGCCGATCATGGAGTGCCACGCGGGGCAGCAGGAGGTTGCCATGTAGTCCTGCTCGGCAGGGACCTTCTCCAAAAAGTCCTTGGCTTCCTCGATGGTGCACATGTCCGCGCCGATGGCGACCTCTACCACGGAGTCAAAACCCAGCATCTTCATGGCGGTCACCAGCTTTCCGGGGGAAACCATGCCGCTGAACTGACCAATGAAGGCGGGAGCCACGATGGCGATGACCTTGTCGCCCTTCAGGATGGACTGGATGACCTGAAAAATCTGGCCCTTGTCCACGATGGCGCCGAAGGGGCAGGACACCAGGCACTGTCCGCAGGCAACGCACTTGTCCTGATTGATGACCGCTTTGCCGTGCTCGTCACAGCCGATGGCGTCCATGCCGCAGGAAGCCTGACAGGGACGCTCCAAATGGATGATGGCGTGGTAGGGGCAAGCCTTGGCGCATTTGCCGCATTTGATGCACTTACTGGTATCGATATGGCTTCTGCCGTTGACGAAGGAGATGGCCCCCTTGGGGCAGACCTGCTGGCAGGATGCCGCCAGACAGTTCTGGCAGCCCACGGTGACCTTGTACTGGTTCTCCGGACAGGCGTGGCAGGCGTAGGGGATGATATTCACGAGAGGAGGCTCATAGTACTGCTCGGCAATGGCGGCGGCATCCATGCCCTCGGTCATCAGGCTCCGGGTTTGGATGGGCCGGATGGACAGGCCCATGGCAAGGCGCACTCGCTCACCGGCAATGGCCCGCTCCAGAAAAATGGACTCCCGGTGCAGGGGCTGGTCGCCGGGAACAATCTTGTAGGGAAGATCTTCCGCATTGGTGTAGTCGCCGCCGGCGTAGGCCATGCGGGCGACCTCGGTAAAGACGTTTTTCCGGATGTCTGTGATGAGAGACGGGATTCCTCGCATTTGGTACGTTCCTCCAACATATATTTTTTCTTATTGCAATTGCAGTATATCATAACTTTTCCGCATTTTCTACAGAAAAATCGAAAGCTGCAAAGATTTGGAGATTCTGTCTAAAAAGCTCAGGCTTTTACCTTGCTCAGATGGAAGATTTGGGCCTTTTCAAACTGATAGCCCCGCTTTTTCATGCAGGAACAGTAGGCCGGGAACAGGAACAGGTCTGCCATGACCCAGGCCGCCGGGCTGGCGAAGCACACGGCGGGGAAGCCCAGCCAGGGCACCAGGCACAGGCCGAACACGCCCCGGGCAACCATTTCAAAGACCCCCGCAAACACCGCGAATTCGGAGAACCCCAGCCCCTGAATGGTGAAGCGCAGCAGATTCACAAACAGCAGCGGCACGAAGAAGGCGAGGTTTGTCAGAAGGAACTGCCGGCTCAGAGCGCAGATGGTCTCCACCGCGGCTGCGTCCTTGGTGTCCAGGAACATCAGCGTCAGCTTTCCACCCCAGAAATACATGGCAAGGAAAGCTACAGCGGCATAAACAACGCCCAGCATCGTGCAGGCCCGAACGCCCTGATGAATGCGTTCCGGCTTGCCCGCGCCCAGATTCTGCCCGGCGTAGGTGGCGGCGGTGGTGCCGATGGCGTCGTAGGGGCAGGCGCAGAGCGCGTACACTTTCGTACCTGCGGTGACCGCTGCCATAGCGCTGGCGCCCAGCCCGTTGACGGCGGTTTGCAGCAGGATGCTGCCGATGGCAGTGATGGAATATTGCAGACCCATGGGCAGGCCCATGTTCAGCAGGTGCCGGGCATAGACGCCCCGGAAGCGCAGGTCCTCCCGGCTCAGGTGCAGCAGAGGGAACCGTTTTATAATGAGAGCAAGACACAAAAGACCCGAAACCAGCTGGCTAAGGAGGGTGGCCCAGCCGGCGCCGGCAACGCCCATGTGGAACGCAACGATGAATACGATATCCAGCACCACATTCATCAGACTGGACAAAATCAGGAACACCAGCGGCGTCCGGGAGTCGCCCAGAGAGCGGATAATGCCGGACAGCAGATTATACAGCATGGTGGCGGGAATGCCAAGGAAAATCACCCAGATATAATCGTAGGCATAGGAGAAGGCCTCCTCCGGGGTGTCCATCCAACGCAGAATCGAAGCGCACAGGGTGGTGGTAGCCAGCGTGACGATCAGGGCAATGGCGGTTCCCAGCCAGATCATGTTGCCTACAAACCGGCGAAGGCCCTCAAAATCCTTCTGACCGAATTTCTGGGCCACAGGAATGGCAAAGCCGGCGCACACGCCGTTGCACAGGCCCAGCACCAGAAAGTTGATGGAGCCGGTGGAGCCGACGCCTGCCAGCGCGTCCACCCCCAGAAATTTACCAACCACGACCGTATCGACCATGCTGTAGAACTGCTGAAACAGCAGACCAAACAGCAGCGGCAGCATAAAGGAAAGAATCAGCTTCATGGGAGATCCCACTGTCAGATCACGAGTTGTGTTTTTTGCCATACTATCACCTCAAAAATGGGAGTTATCCCAAATATATTGTTTGAAATTCACAATATTCTACTTCTACTTTTGTACAATGTCAATAGGATTTCCGGATATTTTTCTACTTATGGAAACAATAGAATTCCCCCTATGGCAAGAGAAATCCGCACCGTTGGGCGGGGCATATTCCTCCGGTCTCAGGCGTAGAATAGGGTAGGATACAAGGAGGGATTTCTATGAAGCGGAGAAGTTGGGTGCTGGTGCTGGTATTGGTCCTGGGACTGCTCCCCCTGCGGGCCGGGGCCGCGACCCTGGCGGAGGCGGGGAAAAGCGCGGTGCTCATGGATGTGACTACGGGGACGGTACTCTACGAGAACAATTCCCATGAGCCGCTGGCTCCTGCCAGCGTCACGAAGGTGATGACCATGCTGCTGATTATGGAGGCGGTGGACTCCGGAAAAATCGCGCTGGAGGATACGGTTACCGCCTCAGAAAATGCCGCCGCCAAGGGGGGCAGCCAGATTTACTTAAAGGCCGGGGAGACCATGAGCGTGTCGGATATGCTCAAATCCATCGCCGTGTCCTCCGCCAACGACTGCGCCTGCGCCATGGCGGAGCACATCGCCGGGTCGGAGAGCGCCTTTGTGGACGCCATGAACCAGCGTGCCAGAGAACTGGGAATGCAGGACACCCATTTCGTCAACTGTACCGGCCTCGATGACGACGACACCGCCAAGCAGCACCGCACCAGCGCCTACGACATTGCCCTCATGTCCCGGGAGCTGCTCAAAAACCATCCCCTCATTAAAAAATACACCACCATCTGGATGGACACCGTGCGGAATGGGGCCTTCGGCCTGTCCAATACCAACAAGCTCATCCGCTTCTATCCCGGGGCCACGGGGCTGAAGACCGGCTTCACCTCCGGCGCGGGATACTGCCTGTCGGCGTCGGCCCAGCGGGACGGCATGGAGCTGGTGGCGGTGGTGATGGGGGCCAAAACCAGCCAGGCCCGGAACGCCGCCTGCAAGGAATTGCTTGACTATGGCTTCGCGAATTTTGCGGTCATTTCCCCGGAATTAAGTGAAGTTCCCGGGGTACCTGTAAAACTGGGACGGCAGGACACCGTGAATGCGGCGCTGGGGGAGGCTACGGGGCTGCTCATTGACAAGTCACAAAAAAGCAGCGTTACCACGGAGGTAACGCTGGAGGAGCGGGTGACCGCCCCGGTGACCCGGGGGCAGCAAATCGGCACCCTGTCCATCAAATCCGGGGAGCAGACCCTACGGCAGATTCCGCTGGTGGCGGCGGAAGGGGTGGAGCGGCTCACCACCGGGGACATTTTCGTGAATATCCTGAAAAAGGCCGCAATGGCGAAGTAAGAGTGGAGGGTGAAGAGTGGAGAGTGGAGAGTGGAGTTTGGAGTGAGGAGTGTGGAGTGAGTCTATTCTGCTTCACAGACGGTGGGGTCATGACATAAGCTCTACGCATCGTGTTGCGTCCCTGCCCCGACAACTGAGCGGGAAAGATACCGAGCGGTGCCCAAAGGTGTAACGATAACAGACCAGCTTGCGCACGCATTGCCTGCCGCCGCTGGCGGTGTTAATAAATTATTTACGGTTTCTTCCATTTTCCCTCTTGCTTTTTTGAACAAAGTGGGGTATATTGTATTAGCACTCAGGAAGAGCGAGTGCTAAGCAAGTAGATGTATGCGGCTTGCCGCAGTCTAAATACAATAGGTATGGAGGAAATCATCATGAAACTGAAACCCATGGCTGACAATGTGCTGCTCAAGGCTCACGAGGAGCCTGAGACCACCGCTTCCGGCATCATCCTGGCAACCACCAACAAGGAAAAGCCCGCGATCTACGAGGTCGTTTCCGTTGGCCCCGGCACCAAGGACGTGACCATGGCTGTGAAGCCCGGCGAGAAGGTCGTCGTCGGCAAGTTCGTCGGCACCGATGTGACCATCGACAAGGAAGAGTACAAGTTTGTCAAGCAGGATGATATCCTGGCTGTCGTTACTGACTAAGGAGGAACCAAATTATGGCAAAGATGATTGTTTACGGCGAGGAAGCCCGCAAGAAGCTGCAGTCCGGTATTGACCAGCTGGCCGATACCGTTAAGGTTACCCTGGGCCCCAAGGGCCGCAATGTGGTGCTGGGCAAGAAGTACGGCGCGCCCCTCATCACCAATGACGGCGTGACCATCGCCAAGGAAGTGGAACTGGAGGACCCCTTTGAGAACATGGGCGCCCAGCTCATCCGCGAGGTCGCTACCAAGACCAACGATGTTGCCGGTGACGGCACCACCACCGCTACCGTGCTGGCCCAGGCCATCACCCGGGAGGGCCTGAAGAACCTGTCCGCCGGCGCTAACCCCATGGTCATGCGCAAGGGCATCGACAAGGCCGTGGCCGCCGCTGTCGCCGCCATCAAGGCCAATTCCGAGCCTGTCACCGACTCCGCCGCCATCGCCCGTGTAGGCACCGTTTCCTCCGGCGATGAGAACATCGGCAAGCTGATTGCCGAGGCCATGGAGAAGGTGGGCAAGGAGGGCGTCATTACCATCGAAGAGTCCAAGACCGCCGAGACCGGTTTGGAGGTCGTGGAAGGCATGCAGTTCGACCGGGGCTATATCTCCCCCTACATGGTCACCGATACTGATAAGATGGAGGCCGTTCTGGATGACGCCTATATCCTGATTACCGACAAGAAGATTTCCTCCATTCAGGAAATTCTGCCCATTCTGGAGCCCATCGTCAAGTCCGGCCGCAAGCTGATGATCATTGCCGAGGATGTGGAGGGCGACGCGCTGGCTACCCTGCTCCTGAACCGCCTGCAGGGCCGCTTCAACGTGGTCTGCGTCAAGGCCCCCGGCTTCGGCGACCGCCGCAAGGAGATGCTGCAGGATATCGCCATCCTCACCGGCGGCACCGTGATTTCCAGCGAGCTGAACATGGAGCTGCCTGATACCCAGATGACCGATCTGGGCCACTGCCGTCAGATTGTTGTCACCAAGGACAACACCACCATCGTGGACGGCGACGGCAGCGAGCAGGCCATCAAGGACCGCGCTCACATGATCCGCTCTGCCATCGCCACCACCACCTCCGACTATGACCGGGAGAAGCTGCAGGAGCGTCTGGCAAAGCTCTCCGGCGGTGTTGCCGTCATCAAGGTCGGCGCCCAGACCGAGGTTGCCATGAAGGAGCAGAAGCTGCGTGTGGAGGACGCTCTGAACGCTGCCCGTGCCGCTGTGGAAGAAGGCATCGTGGCCGGCGGCGGCACCGCTCAGGTCAACGCCGTTGCCGCTGTGGAAGAGCTGATCGGCACTCTGCACGGCGATGAGAAGACCGGCGCCAAGATCATTGCCGCCGCTCTGCAGGCTCCCATCCGTCAGATTGCCGAGAATGCCGGTGTGGACGGCAGCGTGGTCTACGAGAAGATCCGCTCCTGCGGTAAGGTCGGCTACGGCTACAACGCCTACACCGAGGAGTACGTGGACATGATTCCCGCCGGTATCGTGGATCCCACCAAGGTCACCCGCTCCTCTCTGGAGAACGCCGCTTCCATCGCGGGCTGTGTACTGACCACCGAGTCTCTGGTGGTGGACAAGCCCGATCCCGCTGCTGACGCCGCCGCTGCCGCGGCTGCCGCTCAGGGCGGCGGAATGTACTAAGATTCCAAAGCGATACAAATGCCCTCCGGTGCAAACCGGAGGGCATCGCTGTGCTAAGGAGAATTTATAAGAGTTGACAGTTGATAGTTGATAGTTGACAGTTGCGGTATCCCTTCGGGATGAATTAAAATATCCCTACAAATTCTGAATACGGTGCATTCTACATGAGAACATCCGGTATTCAATCCAAAATGACTTAAATTGTCCCGAAGGGACTCCTTAACTTTCAACTGCCAATTGTCAACTAAGGAACAATAGAGCTGGCAAAGCCTTCCCGACGGGAAGGCTTTGGATGTATTATCTATGGGTGCCCAGGAAAAACAGAGCTAGGGTGCCGGGTCCGGAGTGGGAACCGATCACTGCGCCCACATAGCTGATGACCACTTCCTTCACGCCGCACTTTTCTTTCAGCTGCCGGGCCAGATACTCTGCATCCTCCCGGCAGTCGCCGTGGGAGATGAACATGGTGCTGTTGTCGTAGCCTTCCCCCAGCTCCTGGGCCTTGCGGACCAGGGCGTCAATGGCGGCTCTGCGGCCCCGGGCCTTGGTCATGCTGATGAGATGACCCTCGTCGTCCATGTGGAGCACAGGCTTGATTTGCAGCATGGTGCCCACCAGAGCGGTGGCGGCGCTGATCCGTCCGCCCCGCTTCAGGTACATCAGGTCATCCACGGTGAACCAGTGACACAGGTGCAGCCGGGCGTCCATGGCCCAGTTGTACAGCTCCTCCAGGGGCATTCCCTGGTCCCGCTTTTTGCAGGCATACCAGACAAGCAGGCCCTGCCCCATGGAGGCGGACAGGGTGTCTACCACCCGGATGGCCCGGTCGGGGTATTTTTCTCCCAGTTCCTGTGCGGCGATAACGGCGGACTGGTAGGTGGTGGACAGGCCGGAGGAGAAGGCCAGCACCAATACGTCCTGCCCCTGTTCCAGAGCCGGTTCTATCACCTCGCTCCAGCGGCTGGGATTGACGGCGGAGGTCTTGGCTGCCTCTCCGGCGCGCAGGCCGTCGTACATCCCCTTCAGGCTGTCGTCGTTCTTATCGTCGAAGGTTTCCCCCCGGAACTCCACGGTCAGGGGCACAAAGGTAAGCCCCAGCGTCTCGTACATGGGGGTGGGATAGTCACAGCAGGAATCGGTGATGATCTGATAACTCATATTGACACACTCCGTTACATTGGATACTTTAATGAAATCACGCGCCAGCCGGACTCGCAACAGTTTGTCTGGACAAACTGCGCTTTTCCGTGCTAGAATAAAAGAACGCGCAGAATTTACTTTCTAATCATACAATACTCCGGTCGGGAAGTCACGCCTTTCCTGGGAGAAACCCCGGCAGAAAGCCCCACCGGGCGTAGAAATCCCACTCTACTGCGGGTAGAGTCGTTTTTTGGAGGAAAATTATGACCAAATTGCTGCTTCGCCTCTTTGTAAAGGATGCGGATAACACAGAAAGCCCCAAGGTTCGCGCTGCCATCGGCACCCTGTCGGGGCTGGTCGGCATCGTGTGCAATGTGCTGCTGTTCGCCTTTAAGCTGCTGGTGGGCACTCTCACCGGCTCCGTCTCCATTACCGCCGACGCCATGAACAACCTGTCCGACGCGTCCGGCTCCATTGTCACCTTCATCGGCTTCCGGGTGGCGGATAAGCCCGCTGACGAGCACCACCCCTACGGTCACGCCCGGGCGGAGTACCTGAGCGGTCTGGGTGTGGCGGCGCTGATCTTAGTCATCGGTCTGGAACTGGTGAAGACCTCGGTGGAGAAAATCATCCACCCCACCCCGGTGACCTTTACCACCGTGGCGGCGGTGGTGCTGCTGGCGTCCATCGCGGTGAAATTCTGGATGAACCTGTTTAACCGAAGCTTGGCAAAGCGCATCGACTCCACGGCCCTGATGGCGACGGCAGCCGACAGCCGCAACGACTGCATTACCACCGGCGCGGTGCTGATCGCCGCCGTGGTGGAAAAGCTGACGAACATCCCTGTGGACGGCTGGATTGGCCTTGCCGTGGCCCTGTTCATTCTCTACAGCGGCCTGAATCTGGCAAAGGACACCATCTCTCCCCTGCTGGGCGAGGGAGCCGACCCGGAGCTGCGGGAGAAGATTGTGGACTACATTGTGGCCCAGCCTAAGGTGCTGGGCTATCACGACCTGATGGTGCACGACTACGGCCCCGGTCAGCGGTTTGCCAGCCTGCACGTGGAGATGGACTGCCGGGAGGACCCTCTGGAATGCCACGAACGCATTGACGACATGGAGCGGGAGTGCCTGCGCAGCCACAACGTGCATCTCGTGATCCACTATGATCCTGTGGTCATCGACAATCCGGAGCTGACGGCTCTGAAAGCCAAGGTGCTGTGTCTGCTGCAAACCCGGGACCCCCGGCTGAGTCTGCACGATTTCCGCATGGTGCCGGGCAAGAAGCACATGAATCTGGTGTTTGACGTGGCCCTGCCCCGGGACATGAAGGACAGGGGCGAGGAGCTGCGCGGTTGGGTGGAGGACACCCTGAACGCCGAGGGGGAGATGGTCTACCACGTGATTATCACCTTCGATGTTGCGGATTTTGTATAAAAAGAAGGCGGATGCAGCAGCATCCGCCTCTTAAAATTATGAAATGCAGAATGCAAAGTGCAAAATGCAGCATCATGGTGTCCGCCATGCGGACAAATTTAAATGATTTCCGAAGGAAATACCATTACTTCCAGATCTTCTTGCTGAAAGCGTAGCCCGCGCCGATCAGCCCCGTCAGGGAGACGAACAGAAGCGCCGCCCACAGGTGGATATTGTCGCCGGTGTTGGGGTTGTCATCGGAAGCGTCCAGAATGGTGAAGCTGCCTTCGGCCTTGCCATCCTCAAAGTGGATGGTGATGGTGTGCTCACCCTTCTTGAGGGTGTTCAGGTAGGCGCTCTTCAGGGTGATAACGGTGCTGCCCTTCTTCGCGGAATAGTTGCTGTCGCTGATGCGCTTGCCGTCCACGGACACGCCCACAAACTTGTCAAACTCGCCGTCGGCGGTGAAGCTCAGAGTTTTGGTGCTCTTGAGATTCCACTTGGCGGCATTGCCCTTGGTGATGGTGTATTCCGGGGCCTTGGGGGTTTCCTTGATGGCGAACTTCACCCGGACAGTGCCGGTGTAGCCGCTGCCTTCCTTGGCGGTAACCACGGCGTAAGCGTCGCCGGGCTTGTCGTTATTCTCAAAGGTCAGGGTGTAATCGGTATCGGCTGTGAGCACCTTGCCGTCAACGGTGACGGTGACCTGGGGCTCCACGGCCTTGCCGTCAAAGGTGAATTCGGCCTTATCCAGCTTGACGTGGCTTTCCTCCAGCGTAATGGGTTCCTCGGGCTGGCCTTCCGCCGGCTCGGACTCCTTCTCTACGATGGAGAAGGGGACCTCCACGGTGCCGGTGTAGCCGCCGGTGGCGATGCCGGTGACGATGACCTTGCCCTCGCCGATCTCCGTGTTGTCGGCATACTCCAGGAAATACTCCTTGTCCAGCGTCAGCAGGGTTTCCTCCACCCGGACGGTGACGTTGGGGCGAATCTCCTCGCCGGTGTACTCGTATTCGGTCTTCTCCAGACTGACGTGATCTCGGGTCAGCTCGGTGAACTGTGCTTCCGATTCCTCTGCCCGTGCGGTCAGGGGCGCGGCAGCAAGCAGCGTCAGCGCCAGGGCAAGGCCCAGTCCGCGCTGCAAAAGGGATGTGCGCATATAGGGTTTCCTCCTTGTGTATTTGCGAATCAGCACACGGCTGATCTGCGGGAATAATAGCATAATCGCAACTATTTGTCAACAAAAACGACTATTATTTTCAAAAAGTACATATTTTCTAAACTTTCTGACATATTTCGACAAGAGAGGAAAAAGAAGGATGTGCTGATTAATGAGCTGTATGAATCCTATGCCAGGGGAGGATTTCTGAGCATCGGTTCGATACGCTCTGTGCGGAATATGAACGGGAGCAGGCTGATCTGGAAGCCATGATTGCCGCAGAGCAAAGTGCACAGGAAGCGTTCCACAACGACACCGGCCGGGCTGACCACTCCCATAATTTTTGAGTTTGTGGACAAAATTCTTGTCCACGCTCCCGAAAAGATCGACGGGGAGAGAACCATGGAGATCGGCATCTACTTAAAATTCATCGGTAAATTTGACATCCCCATGAAATACTGGAGGAAACGTATTTGAGTGGAACAATCTATGGATATATCCGGGTAAGCACCAAAGAGCAGAAATACGCATTCTTTCTAGGTGTTCTGTTGTCTCTGGTGCTGTGTGTCAGCTTGGCCGCCCCCGCATATGCGGCAGATTTCGCTGACCTTCAGGCCACCATTGATGACACCTGGGACGCACCTGACACTTCGGACACACCGAGCACTCAGGACACGCCGAGTACTCAGGACACACCGAGCACTCAGAAAACACCGAGCGCTCAGGCCACTCCGGCAACTCCGGATACAACGCCACAACCGCCGAAAAATGGCGATTTAATCACCGATGGCAGTGAACACAATATCTGTTTGATGTCTGAAAGACCACCATTCTTGAGGTTCCAAATGTAAACTACAGGTTGCGTTAATGTTTTTTCTCTTTGAAACCGCAATTTTGCTGCGGTTTCCATTGCGTTTGCTCAGGATGTTACCGAAACTGTCGGATTAAATCTTCAAACACCGGCAAACTTCTCTTTATCATATCGTAGCTGACGCAGTAGCACACCCGGAAGTAGCCGGGGCAGCCGAAGCCGTCGCCGGGCACCAGCAGCAAATCCTTCTGCTTTGCCAGCTCCGAGAACCGGTTCGCGTCCCCGCCGGGAGCCTTGACAAACAGGTAGAAGGCCCCGTCGGGCTTTGCCATTTCATAGCCCATGGCGGACAGACCCTCATACAGCGCCAGCCGGTTCCGGTTATAGCTGTCCAGGTCGGGCCGCAGGTGGGCGCACCGGGCGATGACCTTCTGCCACAGGCTGGGGGCACAGACGTGGCCGCAGGCCCGGGCGGCGCCGGCTACGGCGGCGTAGACCTGTTCCCTGTCGGTGCAGCCGCCGGGCACATATATATAGCCGATGCGTTCGCCGGGCAGAGACAGGGACTTGGAGTAGGAGTAGCAGACGATGGTGTCCGGGTAGATGGCGGGCAGGAAGGGCACCTCCACGCCGTAAGCCAGCTCCCGGTAGGGCTCGTCGGAGATCAGGTAGATAGGGTGCCCAAACTGGGCCGCCTTTTCTGTCAGCACCGCCGCCAGCGCGGTGAGGGTCTGCCGGGTGTACACCACCCCGGAGGGATTGTTGGGGGAATTCAGAAGGACGGCCTGAGTCTGGGGGGTCAGCATGGCGCTCAGAGCTTCCAGATTGATCTGGAAATCCGGCACATCCGGGGGCACCACCTTGAACACAAGGCCCGCTTCTTCGGCAAAGGGCTTGTACTCCGGGAAGTAGGGAGCCACCGCCAGCAGCTCTCCGCCGGGCACCGCCAGTGCCCGGAAAACGGACACCAGCTCCGGGGCGGCGCCGCAGCCAAGGAAGAATTCCTCGGGCCGGGTGGACGCGCCGTACCGGGCGTTGAGATCGTCGGAAATGGCCTTCCGGGCATCGTAATCACCCACGGCGGAGGTATAGCCATGCACCAGCAGGGAGTCGGTTTCCTCCAAAATCCGATGAACCGCCTCGTTGACCTCCGCCGGGGCGGGAATGGATGGGTTGCCCAGAGAGTAGTCGTAGACGTTTTCCGGACCGACAATGGCAGCACGCTTTCTGCCGTACTCGAATAAGTCCCGGATACAGGAGCGGTTGGCTCCCAGCGCGTAGGCATTTTGGTTTACCATAACATGACCTCCATATTGGTATTAACTGTTAAGCAGCTCCCGGAAGGTTTCCAGATCTGTGATGTCATAGACCGAATAGCAGGCATCGGCATAAACCTGTACGCAGTAAGGAACCATATTCTCGGGGAGGGCTTCGTAATGGTCTATCAGCAGGAAGGGCTTTTCGTTTGGCACTTCCCGCAGCCACAGGGAGGTAAGGAAGTCATAATACTTAATGCATCCCTCGGGATCGGTATAAATCGTCACGCCGATCATGTGAACCGTCCCGTCTGTCACTTCTGTCACAACATTTGCGTTCCAATAGGAGGCATAGCCGATTTTATAGCCATTTTCCTGCAAAAACGCCGTCGCGCCCGAAAGCTGGTCTTTGGTATCCCGGTTTTTGTAGCTCAGGCCCTCATAGGTTTGCTCCATGTCGATACTTCTGGTGAACCAGGCGTTGTTCAGCCAACCGCTCAGCAGAACCACCATCATAGCTGCTGTCGCAAGGATCCTTTTCTTGTGAAGGGGAGAGAACTTGTGGGGATTTTCTCTCAAACTTTCCACCAGAGGGATCACTGCCCAGGGCCAGGCTAACGTGAAGTACAGAGCGAAATAGAAGAGATAATGGCTGGTAAAGAGGAAAGAAGCGGTCATCACGGTAGTAAAGCTGCAGAGGCAGGACAGGATCAGGAAATAGGGATGGTTTGGGGACTTGGGCTGAAACAGTGCCCTCGCGGATACATACAGGGCATATCCGCCGGCAACCACGGAACCAATGGAAAGAATGCCAAACAGGGACATCAGCGGTACAGACATTCGGAAGCCGAACTGATGCAGATAGCCAAAAAGCATATCATCCATGAACGAGAAATCCATCAGCCCCACGTTATCACTGTAGTAGGGGTCATCGACAAAATACTTGTGAAGCACCAGCTGGTTGAATTTCAGCGCGGCAAAGGAGCAGGCTGCTGCCAGCAGGGCAAATGCCAGAAAGCGCAGGACCGGCTTGCTCAGAAGGGAGGCAGACCGGGAGTTTTCGGTGTCCTGCTGCAGGGAGAGCACGGCAATGGAAAACAACATAGGCGCGTGTGTAATCATCAGCTGCCGGACACCATTGGTTCCGCTCAGAAAGGAGACTGCCATCAGCGTCCCCATCAGGAGCCAGCGGCTCAGACGCCGGGGATCCCAGGTTTTGTATAGATTAATTACCAGACCGTACATCAGAAAAGACATGGTGATGTACAGAATATAGTAGGTATGATACAGGATAATGCGTCCGTAGGCCGTGCTGACCGGCAGCAGAAGCAGGGCGGCGCCGTACCAGAAGGTTTCACGGGAGAAACATCCCTGGCGGGTCATGTAGGCGAAGGACAGTATATAGCCCGTCTGGAGGATCAGCGCACCCAGAAAGCGGACAAGATGCCAGTCGTTCAGGAGCAGCATCAGCGGCGCATACACCCACTGGTGTTGAAATACCCGCAGTTCCGTGCTGTAGAACCAGTCCTGAGACATGATCTGCCGGGTGTCCGCCAAATGCTTGGCCAGAACCAGTTCACTGGCGGAGTCTGAATCCACATAATTGCCGGTCACATACCATGTGACATAGGTAGAGACCAGTGCGGTCAGGAAAAATACCAGAATGGGCAGATAGTACCCAAGCCTTTCCGATAGGTTGAGACTGCGGCGCTTTGTGTCCATATTGAACGTCCTTTCCGTATCTTTTTATTCGTACAGCGGCTTAACGGGATCGTAGGGCTGCGCCTTGTATGTAACGGAGCCGATGGGCTTGCCCTCGATGCCGTACTTGGGATTGTAGCCAAATAGGTTGACATAACACAGAAGGTCATCCTTTTCCTTCTCCATTTCTTCCATGACGGCTACGGTGGCAATGACATCGTCCACCGCCCGGTGGGAGTTGACCACCTTGCCGGACAGACCATACTGCTCAATGGCGCTGCACAGCCTGTGGGGATAGGGGTGGCGGTCCTTGTAGACAGTCAGCAGGTCCAGCTTATCCTTACCCTTTAAAATGGCGGGGTCGCCGCTGCGGAGCAGAAGATAGAACAGGAAACTCAGGTCGAAATGGGCGTTGTAGGCAAGCAAAAGGGTGTTTCCTTCAATCAGTTCGGCGATATCCCGGCAGACCCTAGTCTTGGACAGGCCCCGCTCCCGCAGATCCTGAGTGGAGATGCCGGTGAGCTGCTCAATTTTGGGGGGCACGAACCCGCCGGGGGACAGGGCCACCAGCTCATCGTATTCCCGGGTGATTTTCGCCTCCCCGTCGGCGGCTTCCACCACCACGGCGGCAAATTCGATGATCTCGTCCCGGCTGTAAGTAAGGCCGGTGGTCTCCGTGTCGAAGAGCACCAGACGGTCGTAGTGTTCAAACAGCGATGCAAACATATCTCTTTCTCTCCCAAAACAATGTCATTGCGAACCAGGGACCGATGTCACTGGTGTGGCCATCCGTACTCCCATACTACGTTCGCCAATCGCCAGAAGAACGGATTCCCACGCCAGTCTCCGGACTGGCTCGGAATGACATAAATAATTAAAGCGCCATAGCCCGGGCCAGTTTGCTTTTGGGCTGGGGCTTCAGGCCGAATTCCGCCGCCAACGCCGCAGCAAAGTCTCTTGCCACGGCATCGCTGCCGGATTTCAGCTCCACCTCCACCTCGGCAAAGGGCAGCTCCCGCCCACCGCCGAGGAGTACACCCTCATCCAGCGCCAGCTCCACCCTGCCGCCCGGCAGTTCGATGGTTTTTGCCAGCCGGATGAAGCGCGCGCCACAGAAGGGGGCGACACCCTGGTTGACATAATCCAGAATTTCCTTCGGCGCGCCCATGCCGCACAGCTGCGTCACTCCGGCGGAAAGGTCGGAATTTTCTGCCTCCCATTCCCCCCGGCTGCCGTCCGGCAGGGGTGTTTTCACGGTGCACACGGCCAGGCCGTTTTCCAGCCGCTGCCGGAGGGTCCACTTGCGGCTTCGCAGGGCCAGATCTGCCGTGTCATAATAGGTGGTTTCCATGGAAATCCGGGTAAATTCCCCAAATTTCCCGTGAATGGCAGCAATTGTCTCAGGGGCTGCCTGATATTTCAGCTCAAATTCTCTTCCCATACTCTGTTCACCCTAAATTCGTAGGGCGGGGTCATGACTCAGCCCTACGCAATACAATGGATGTCCTTCATTATACACCTACCCAGCCACAGATGCAAGAAACTTTACAGCCAGTGCCAATCCGACAGCATTATTTTTTCCGCCGTGATAGGATGGGCCTATCTTCGAAGAAAGGCGTGGTGTACCAATGATGGTGGAGACCTACTTGCGGCAGGGACGGCGGACGTTGCAGCGGCTCCTTCTGGAGCCGGGGATTCGGGCGGTGCTGCTGACGCTGCTGTACGGCGGCGGCGGTTTCCTGCTCAGCGCGGCGAGTCTGGGCAGCGCGCCTCAGCCCATAGCGATGGGCATGATCTGCGCAGCCACGGGCTGGCGGGCGGTGGTGATGACGCTGGGGGCCATCGTGGGATACCCGGTGTTCTGGGGCAAGGCGGGGGAACAGGGCATTCTGTGGGCTGCCTCCGGCGGATTGCTGGCCCTTCTGGTGGGAAGACGGGAGGAGAGCCGGGACCAGCCCCTGATGATTCCCGCCATCGCGGCCTTTCTCACGGCGATTACGGGGTTGTGTTTTCAAATCTTCCTCCATGACCGGACACCGGTCCCGATATATGCTCTGCGCATTGCGGTGACGGGGCTGACAGCGATTCTGTTCACCCAGGCGGCCCACTGCCGGGACCCGGTGACGGACTGGCTGGTGGGAGGCGTGGCGGCGTTGGCCCTGGCCCAGATTCGGCTGGGGCCGTTGGGACTTGGGTATCTGGCGGCAGGGTTGATGGCGGTGAGCTGCGCCTT